>Ga0364909_10377_pt1 | contig 10241 bp, 9 predicted proteins | sample SorcelJu500001C3_3_FD_206966 | JGI IMG/M metagenome (GOLD analysis project Ga0364909, IMG submission 206966) | Enriched cells from Trout Bog Lake Hypolimnion, Wisconsin, USA - BchlTB.June25.5000.01.C3 | ecosystem: Environmental > Aquatic > Freshwater > Lake > Hypolimnion/Profundal zone | place... | reverse complement strand
CATCGCTTGGACCAGATCCTCAACATAGCAAATACTGATGTATTGATCGTGGTCGGCGAAACAAGGATTGATGTTCTTGGAGATGCTTTTAAAAAGAGTAAAAAAACCTTTATCCCTGGGCCCATAGACGGCGCAAGGCCGCAGGATGAGGAGAGGAAGCAGATGCGCGTGGGATAGGGCCAACTCCTCCCCCAGCAATTTGCTTTTCCCATAGGGCGAGACCGGTTCGCAGGGGTCGGATTCCTTTTTCTTCCCATCGCGTGGACACGGGCCTGCTGCGGCCTGGCTCGAAAGATAGATAAATTTTTTGAGACGGGTATTGTTTTCTATGCAGGCCTGGAGGAGGTTTTCCGTACCCTGTCCATTCACCTCAAAGAAGGTTTGTTCTTTGACGGCCATGGTTGCCCCCGCAAGATGGAACACCAGATCGACATCCTGCACAGCTTGTTGCAGAGATTGCTTCTCCTGGCAATCGCCGACGACACACTCAACTGGGCAATTCTTTATCCACCCTAACCGGCTTGTATTGCGGACGAGGCATTTGACCTGAACTCCTCGTTGCACCAGGGCTTCAACCAGATGGCTGCCGATGAATCCTGTCGCTCCTGTAACCAAAGCCTTCAATGATCATTGCCTCGATGGAGAGTAATTGATTTCCTCAGTATTTTGCAGAACATACACCCGTTTGATGTCAAGGCGGCGGAAGCGGCAACAACCAAAGGATCGGCACGGTGACCTTGAGCAGCCGTCATTGTTCTTCAAGAACCCGGCGGCAGACATTGGCGATGTTCAATGCAGCCGAGTCGTTCTGCAGAGGCATCAGGCGGGTCAGGGTGTCCATATCCAGGTCCGAGAAGGTCTCCTTCCCCAGCGCCACGCCGACAAAGGCGGTCGAGGAAAACCGGGTAACCAGGGCATCGCAGTTCGCGATCATTTCCTCGGCGCTCCCGGTGGTGAACACCAGGGCGTTGGGCGCATGCGTTCTTATTTCCCGGGTGGCACGCTCGATGTATTCGTTTGGGTGCAGCTTGAAGATAAGCTGCCGCTCCCCGGCAATCTCCACTGCCTTACGGATAAAGGCCTCGCGGTCCTCACGCCGGAAAACCTCCCTCAGGTTGGTCGTGCAGGCCAGCACATAGTGGCTGTAGGGGAAGTCGTTGGTACAATATTGCCGGCAATTATCAAAATTGGGTATGCCCGTCACCACGATTTTTTCCGGACGCGCGCCTCTTTGGATGAAGAAATCACGATACCCCTCGCTGGCAACACAGAAGGCCCGGTATGCATCGCTCAGACCTGTCATCCCGGTATCCGCCATCCACCGAGGAAGGAATCGGAAGCGATGGACGAGGTGAAACAATAGGGAATCCGGGTCGATAATTCCCTCCTGAACCAGCACGATCCTGTGGTCGCGAATATTTTTCTGGAGATAGACATCCGTGCAGGTAACCACCAGATCGTAGGGCCCCTTCTTTCCATGGTAGTCGATGTTAAGACCATGGTCCTTCAGGTACGTTCGGCAACGTTCCACCATCCTGTTGCCGGCGATCGTGAATTCGATCAAGCCGAGCCTGCGCAGAATCTCATCAAAGCCGTGACAGTAGAAAGGAGAGAAGGATTGCTCGTAGTCGGAAAGGTGCTTGGAAATCTGATGCATTTGCGTGGTTTGATTCATCGAGCCACAGATGAAGAAAATCCTTTTGCTCATTTGCACCCTACGCCATTGTTAATGCTTGAATTGTCAGGCATATAGTCGTTTATCGCCATGAAAGCACCACTGGCGTACAGGAGAGCTTGTCCGTGATGATCCGGATAGCTTTCGGTCGCGGATTCACAAGAAAGCACTCCGTACTCTGTTCGATCACGGGTAGGTCACATTCATGGTCGGTATACGTCGCCTCCCAAGGGGGCGGGTAACCCCGGTGGGTGAGCATGGGGATTTTGCGGGGCCCATAACAATGCTCATCGGCCACCATACCCCCCATAAGCGGCTTGAGTGACGATCCCACCAGTGGAATATGGGCAAGACCGCTTCGGTCGAGAAATTCCCGAGCCAGCACTTCGAGCGAGCCGGTGGCGACCACAACTCGATGCCCTTGCTCAATATGATGATGCAATTGGCGTATCGCATCCTGCAGAACCAGCGGCTGCTGCCGGGCAACGATCTCAGTTACATGCATTTTGGCGAGGGCGCTGATAGTGTCGATAGACCTTCCCAACGTTGCCGTCCAAACGGCAAATTTAACTGGCAATTCACGTGTGTTTTTGATGAGCAGAAGCGGTGCGAGGAATGGGATTGAAGCGATGACGAGCACCATCCGCCACGGACCACGCCTCAATAGCCAACGAAAAAATCGATCAGAAGAATCCCACGATGTCAGGGTGTGATCAAAGTCGAAGACGATTGTCTGATATGTATCCATGCTCTTTCCATGTAACTTGTCCTCTCCAGGCTCAGGGTTGATTCCCCATGCGACGTTTATTCGCAGATCCATTTGTTCTCTTCGAATTTATCGACCCAGTCAAGCACCTCGTAATGCCATTTTAAAAGAATAAACCCGAAGAAAAATTCGTCGAATCCGTAATCGCGCATAAGCGACTCCTCAATGTCTTTGTGCAGTGCGGCTTTATCGAACTGTTTGCCGCATGCAGTGTTGCGTATTGTTAAAGCCGACATAAGCGCGCCGGTGCGATGCATTCCTTTCATGCAGTGAATGTACATCTTGGTTCCCGCTGTTGTATCTTTGATAAGCCGGTGAAACGCATTCCTGAACACAGGGTTGTCGGCAAAACTGGCAAAAGGCGAAGCCAGGATTCTGTATTGCACACAATTCATTCCATAGGCGGAGCAGGATACCTCACTATCATGATGCAGCGCCTGCAAACTCAACAGGGTTTTTACCCCCAGTTGCGCGAGGAATTTGTAATCGTCGCTGTCTTTTAGAGAGGAGCCTATGAAGACCAAGCCTTCAGGCGCCATGCCGTCCTTTTCGCTCCAAAGCGCCACCCCGAATTTTTTTATCCGCGTCATCTTCAGCAATTGGTCCAACACTTCCTGTTTAGAAGAGATGGAAACCGGTGGTGCGGGCGGATTTGAGGCTAAAAATTGAAGACGTTCCAACGCGCTTGTGTCGCGCCCTATCCCGCTGTCCACCGCGAAAGCAGTTCCCGCGATGCACAGCACCACTGATAGGACTGCAACCAATGAGACAAGACGTTTCATAAGACCCGCTCCAAGCTGTTCAACTATCCATTATGGATCGACAGTACAATAAAACTCTCTGCAACCAACATAACGGCAAGTAAGATAATAGCATTATTGATCAAAATTAAAAGTCAGATCAAAAGAATTCCTGCACTGCCATGAAATCGGCTTGAAATTCCTCCTCCAATAGTATGGGCACTCTACCATCACATGTCTTCCCCAACATATCGCAGGATGCTTTCCATCAATACTTCCCGTGGAAACGCATTGTGGCCGACCAGACGCCTCCAAAAAGGATGGTCAGAGCGGTTGAAAGCCGTGGCGACGGCCCAATGATCGCCGTTAAGATAACCAAGAACCGTACTGCCCGGGATCATTGCATCCTGGATCAGCACCTGGCCGTCGTTGCGCGGATCGATCTGCGAGAGAGCCGCGTGAAAGGGCTTTAATGCCGAGGTCGTCCGCTCTGGAGGCACGGATGCTGCCAATGAATAATATCTCACCGATTCCGGCAACCGGTGCCGACTGAGCCAGGCGAATTGCTCCTTCCGGCTCAGGCTGCGAACGCCCTCCCCGTCCCCCGGCGGGCACTTACGGTAAGGCGCTTCCTTCAGCAGAGCCTCGTAGGTTCCCGCAAGTTTATCGGCAATGGGTGTGCCTGCCACAACGCCGGCAACACTCACGAGTGAGCGAAGGTTTCGAGGCACTTTCGAGAAGAGCGTCAGGGCATGCAGCGTATCCGTCACCCCCTTCGAGTAGGCGACCACGACTATATCTCTGCTTGTGGCCTTGCTCATCGCCTTCAGTTTTTCATAAACAAACCGGCCGTTGGCGTCTGTTGAAGATCGCCCTGGCGTCACGATCACTTCCAGATCGTCATAGCCAAGCCTGCGCAAGTAGGAATAACCATCGGTTTCCGGCCGATAGCCCTCAAAATATCGCCCATCGCTGAACGGCAGCAAATGATCGGCAATGCATTCACCAAAAATTCCGGTGACAATCACCACTTTCATCAATTTCGGTGGGCCGAGCGGGATTGGTCTGCGTGCATGTGCCGACTCTGGTTCAGCAAGATTTAAAAGGATCTCGCTGCACGGCCGCCAGTCGGGATAAAGGCCTATTCTGTCCTCAGTCACCGCACATACGAGCTCCCGGAACCGCTCACGTCCATCAGTGATGCTTTTCGCTCCTATCGGGGAGAGAACCGCAGGCGGATCGAGATCACTATATTTGATAAGCGACGCCGAGCAGCTGCTGAGCAGGCAGGCAATTAAAAAAAGTGCAACGCCCCGATACATGCAATGCAACATCCTCAAAGCCAATACTCCCGATACCATGTGCATGTGCGATCTCCCACCGCCCCTGGCAAGGACGAGTTGCACCGGTTGAACCTTCTGGACGATTCGCTACACTGCAATAACGCCAAGTGGATCCTTGAACCGATCGAAACGTGATATCTGGGCCATAATCTGTTTTTCCGTGCCAAGGTTGTATTGATTGCGAACACTGGTCAGCTCTTCAGGCTCGAAGCAATTTGACGAATTCCTCGGCAACCACAGGGCGACCGAAGTAATAGCCTTGTCCTTCTGCGCAGTTATGGGATTGCAGGAAGGCGAGCTGTTGTTGCGTTTCGATGCCCTCGGCCACAACTCGCTGTTTGAGGCTTGAACCCATGGCAATGATAGCACTGACGATGGCCTCGCCATCAGGGGTCTGCACGAACGACTGGTCGATCTTAAGCGTATCGATGGGGAAACGCCGCAGACAGCTCAAACTGGAATAACCGGTACCAAAGTTATCGATGGCTATCTGGACGCCGAGATCCTTGAGTGTATGCAAGATCATCGTCGTCGTGTCCGTGTCCTGCATGATTCCGCTTTCGGTCAGCTCGAGTTCAAGGTGGTGTGGGGCCAGGCCAGAGTCGTCCAGGGCGGCGCGGACGAAGGCGAGGAAATCTTTACCAAGGAGCTCCCTTGCTGAGACATTGACCGCAACCTGACTGAGGTTGAAGCCCGCCTGCAACCAGGCTCGGGCCTGACGGCAGGCTTCACGGAGTACCCACTTGCCGATCGGCAGGATGAGGCCGCAGTCCTCGGCAATGCTCATGAACTGCGCCGGCAGGACAAGTCGATTACCGGATCGCTGCCAGCGGAGAAGGGCCTCTGTACCGGTAAGAGTACCGGTCTGGAGATTCACCTTCGGCTGGAAATATAACACAAACTCACCTCGGTCGAACGCGCGGTGGAGCGCCGTCTTGATGGATTGCCGTGTGGCCGCATGGGCCTTCATGGCCGGAGTGAACACTTGATATTTGTTGCGTCCACTTTGCTTGGCGTGATACATCGCGGCGTCTGCGTTGCTGACCAGCGCTTCGAGATCCTTACCGCCGTCGGGGTAGACGCTGATGCCAATGCTCAGGGTAACGTGGAGTTGATGGTCACCGATGAGATGGGGTAAGGCTGTGGTCTTGATCAACTTATCGGCGATGACAATAGCATCCTGCACCTCTTCGATTTCGGGCAGCAGCACCACAAATTCGTCGCCTCCTTGACGGCTGACAGTATCGGAGGAGCGGATGCACGCATGCAGGAGTTTGGCGACCGACTGCAGCAACTGGTCGCCGATCGCATGCCCGAGTGAATCGTTGATTTGCTTGAAGTGATCAAGATCAAGATACATCAGAGCGACCTTTTTGCAATTGCGTTGCGCAAGCGCAATCGATTGCGCCAAACGGTCGGTCAGCAGCGCACGGTTCGGCAAGCCCGTGAGAAAGTCGTGCTCGGCCATATACGACATCTGCTCGGTGGTCGCCTCGGCCACTTCTTTCATCGTCTGGGCGTGAACCGTCGCGATGACGAGGTTCTCGTTCGCTTCGCGTAGCTCCGCCTCGGTCTGCGTGTGTTGTTCTTCCTTGGCCTTGACAGCCTTTCTCCGGGTGCGCCGGATTTTTTCGTGCCGACCAGTAGCTTCTTCGCGCCGTTCAACGACCTTTTCGCGCTGGTCCGCTATTTTTTCGCGCTGATCTGCTGTTTTTTGACGAACATCGGCGGTTTCTTCGCGTTGATCAGCGGTTTGTTGACGAACGTCTGCAACTTCCTCACGCCGGTCGGCGATTTCTTCGCGTCGGGCGGCGGATTGTTCGCCAGCGAGGACCACAGTCTCACGCTTGGCGAGGGTATTCACGACCGGCGTGGTCAGAAAGCGCGCGCTTGCGTTTGCCACAACAGGCTGCCCGATCTCGTCTTTCCGACGGATTGCTTTCTTCCTGCTCATCCACAAAACAGGATACGCACGGTTACGACGTTTCAGCACATCTTTCCGATGCGTTCCTCCCTTCCTGTTCATCATGGACCTCCTCGATCGGCCGTCGGCAAAAATTTCGTCCGCGATGGCTGTCCACCGAGGAGTCCCTCGAAGTCGAGCACCGGGTCGCCGATGACGATACCATCATCGGTGATATCAAATCGCCGAATTTCGGTGCTGTGGACGCTGGCACGTACTTTGACGACCGCCATGACACGTTGCAAGTGGCTCTCCACCTCGATATAACGCTGAACGATAATCGCGTCGGTGAGAAATGCCGCTCCATAGGGGCTGAAACGCAGGTCAATATAGCGGTCTTCGAGTTCCGACGTCATCACCACTGTCACGCCGATTCCGGACAACACGGCAAACATGCGAAACAACGATTCGCGAAAGTCCTCACGGAAGGTTGGCGCCACCGCCAATTCAAACCCAGACAACGAGTCAATCACCACCCGAGTGGCTTTCATTGTATGAATAAGCTTGAGGAGATGCTGCACAATCTCGTCGATCGACAGATCCAGGGAGCGGGTATTGATCAGGCCGATTTGCCCAGCGCGGACCATATCGTCGAGCGTGCGAATCCAAGACTGACTCGGCGTTTGCTCAAACGCGACGATTACGCCCGGTTCGCCTCGACGTACGCCTTCCGCCAAGAAGGCAGTGGCGAGGATGGTCTTGCCCGATCCAGAAGGTCCTGCAACCAGCAGCGAATAGCCCGACGGCAGGCCGCCGCCCAGCATGTCGTCAAGGCGCGGCACGCCTGTGGCCAGCCGTTTGTTGCTACGCAATTGCTGGGAATCTTGAGAAGTCTTCGGTTCAGTTCCGGTATCGTCATGAACGAGTGCCATCGGAAAAACTTCGATTCCGTTGTGGGTGATACGAAATGAATGCATCCCTGGACGAGTTGCTTGACCTCGCATTTTCAGAACCTGTATTTTGCGCACCATCGAATTCCGGTAGACGCTTTGCTCCAACGACAACAGGCCGTCAGCCATCGTGAAGACCGATTGGGGGTTGCTCTTCGATAAATATTCCCCGAGCAGGAAGGTGGTCGCCTGCCAGCAGCTCAGTTGTATTCCGATCTGCTGGACAAACTGTTGCGCGCTGATCGTCCCCTTGGATTGGTCTTGCCCCTCCAGCATGATCGCGCGGAACGAATCGATAAAGACCAGCGCTGGAGAGCGGGATTCCACTTCATGAGTGATGTCCTGCAACACCTGTTTGAAATTACCTTTCATGAAGGCATCGCTCAAATTGACATAATGAATCGATTCGTTGAACTTATCGAAGTCGAAAAATGAGAACTGTTGCTGATAACGCAGCATTTTTAACGACGGTTCACCAAGCACGGTGAAAAATAGCGCCGGACGCTCCTGAGTCGCCAAAGTAAACATGATTTGGTGCGCCAGCGTGGTTTTGCCGGAGCCCGGAGGTCCGACAACAAGGTTGAAGGAAAACTCCGGGAGACCTCCGCCTAGAATTGCATCGAGTCCCGGCACTCCGGTTGCGAGCCGATGTATGGTCACTTTGTTGTGCATGATTCGATCTCCTGTTCAGATCGTGGAGGTAAAGGTCCCCATACCGGGCTCAATAGTCGCTCAGCCAAGGATTCTCCGATCAAGGTCACCAATAATTCGGTGAAGGTTACCAGTAATGCGGAGCTCGCCTCTAGAGCGGCATTGATCTCACGGCCCGCCAGGTCCGCCTTGAGGCTAGCTAACAGAGTCGCATTACTCTCAGTAGGTTCAGTTCGTGCAAGCAATGGCAAGAAGGAACCAGTCAGGTAGAGTGAGCGTCTGAGGAGAGCGTAAACGCCCCGGTCGCCGATCAGAGGCACGAGCCGGGCGACCATCTGTTGCAATATGTGGTGGGCGGCTTCGGCGACTACGCATGCATCTGAGACGTTTTCGGTCCGGTGTATCAGTGTTCTTCGTATCGCTTCGCGACAAAGTTCACCTTTCGGTGTCGACATCGTACGTCTCCAAGACTTTGATTTGCCCTTGGGATTTTCGGAGGAGAAGGCAACTTGTACAAACTACAGTTGATGCTTGGACACCATTGCCAACAAAAACGACGTTCAACTCCACGAAACTGGCTTTTTGGTATACAACAACAAACATGGGCCATGCTTCTTGCGTAACAGATCAGCTATCCTCTATTTTGTATCTCAATTATTGTGCCGGTTTTTCAATTGCATTGGTACGTCACGCATCATATTTGTTTTCAGTTATAATTAGTCAAAAGCACCAGTGGCACAGCTGGCATCAATAACCCTGCAAAGAGGTCATATTTAACCGGCGGGTCATATATGACCATCATTTTCGGTTTCGTAGGTGTTTGTGCCTGCAGGAGCAGGCCGGTCCCAATTTCGAAGTACTGCGTTAAAATATGCATCCCCTCAACGAAATGACAAGCGACAGGGTGGTGTTTGCGGTGATGCCATGGAGCCTTTTGAGCCGCCAATGGCCAGTAATGAAAACGTGATGGGTGACACTGGCTCGACTTTTCCAGTTATAGTTTGTTCAACATCCCGTGACTTGTAACTTTATCGACCTATATGCACAGGTATTATATCTATTTTATTATCAATTTTATCCCATTGTCCATCTTGCGTTAATCGGCAACACTTTAAAAAAAGCTATTAATATTGATGCCATCAGCTATGAGCAATCAAAAATATAATGCGAGGACCAGAGGTATGAAGAGGATTTTTCAAGCAGTCTGCATTGTCGTCCTTTCTGTTTGTGTAATTCTCAGTGTTGGTGCGTTTTCAAACGCTTGCGCTGGTTATTATGACAGGTACGGTGGGTATCATACAGGTCATCCTCGACATTACCGGCATCATCGACATTACCGGCATTATCGAAACACGCGCTACAATCGCGCATACCAACATTGCGCTCGTGCATATCCTGTTGGCAGTTATCACTTTCAGCGATGTATGAATTATAACCTCAGATATTAATATTCATACCTGTCAGCAAGAAACCGTGAAATTTGAACAGTGACAAGTGTTGAGCAACAGAACACTATTTCTCTTGCCATTCATCTTTGGAAAAAGCGTGTTCGTTCGAATACGCTTTTTTGCATTTTAGAAAGTTCTTTGTCTTTTGACTGTTCTGCTGAAGAACGTGAACTAGAAGCAATGGCGGATGCAAAGCAGGAAGACCGAAATCTTAATCCACCTAATCCACCTTTTGCCCGATTAATCAATGTGTATAACCTAACTTGAGCAAACTACTATGAAACGTATTTTAATTGTCATCGGCGTTGGAATTTTCCTTGTCATTATGGTGTTCGGTGTATGGCTTTTCAGTCGCCCTGAACGTGGTACTACTGGATCGATCAATACGAGATTCCACCTTATCGGCCCTGATGATAAAATTGTGGTTGATGGCTTCGATGATCCTAAAGTCCAGGGCGTCGCCTGTCATATTTCTCGTGCGCAAACTGGTGGTGCGAAGGGCGAATTGGGTGTGGCGGAGGACACTAGTGATGCCAATATAGCCTGTTGTCAGGTCGGTCCAATTAAGGTCGGCGATATCAAGGACGGTGAACGCGTCTTCGACGAGCATCGTAGCCTTGTTTTCAAGAAACTGCATGTTGTCCGGTTTTTCGATCGTGAGCGCAATGTCCTGGTTTATGTGACGTACAGCGATCGGATTATTGAAGGTAGTCCGAAGAATAGCGTCAGCACGGTGGCGATTAAGGGGTGGCTGGCTCCGTGACG
>Ga0364909_10374_pt1 | contig 10354 bp, 8 predicted proteins | sample SorcelJu500001C3_3_FD_206966 | JGI IMG/M metagenome (GOLD analysis project Ga0364909, IMG submission 206966) | Enriched cells from Trout Bog Lake Hypolimnion, Wisconsin, USA - BchlTB.June25.5000.01.C3 | ecosystem: Environmental > Aquatic > Freshwater > Lake > Hypolimnion/Profundal zone | place... | reverse complement strand
GAGCACCGCCGGAAGCAATAGCACCTGTATTCATAATACGAACTGGAATATAGATGAATTCAACTGCTTTAACTGGCTCAATTGCAATATCAACCCATAGCTCGTTATTATCAATACGTGCTGGTGTGTTGTTTGATGTATCACAAACTACCAAGTAGTCATACAATCCACGTTTAGCAACAAGGTCAATCATCATACTTGTAACATCGTTAGTAATTTGATTACGTGTTATTTGATCGTTTGGTTCAAAAATATAATTCTTACCAATTGTAATCAAACGAGCACGGATATAAGCAACTAAACGAGCTACGTTGATACGATCCAATGCGCTTGTTGTAGCACTGATTGTCTTGTTACCGTAGTTAGTAATACCAGTACCTGGAATATAAGTGATTGGATTAATGTTGTTTGTATACAATAGATCACGCACACCTTGACCAGTTGCAGTTGTTATAAACGCACCAGTTTGAGCATTAACATAACCGATTGCTGTAGCATTATCTACTAGACCACGACGTGTACCAGCTGGTGCTAACCATGGATATGCAATCTCGTCACTACGGATGATTGTACGCAACATCATGTGGCTTGGAGGTTGTACAACAAGTGTACCACTTAGATCATTAGTTTGGCAGCTTGGGTAGAACACACCGCAATATGGATCTGCAATTGTTAATCCATCAGCAGCGTAGTTACCTAAACCACTACCGTCTGTTACCCAATCAGTAACGCTTATACCATCTGGACCCATACGCAATGGAGTATCACCAACTACAAACGCTGTATTACTACGTTCGTTGTTTAGTGCAACCATGTTAGGAATCAGTTCTGGATACTGTGGGCAAGCAATTAGGTTGAATACGTTTTGTTCTTCACGTAATGTTTGCTGTGTATCGATTGCTGACTTTAATGCTGCAACAATAATACTACGTTGTGCAAAACGTCCCATATATGGAACACCATCGTTGCGCTTACCACTTGCAGTTACCCATGCATTAGTTTGCAATTCTGCCCAATATACAGTATTTGTTGGCAAATGGTTAGTAGTTGTCTGGATTGCCACATATATAACACCGTTATACAATACTTTGTTACCAACTGCATAAGTTGTTGTAGTATCATAATATGGTACAGAGAATGTCATAGCGTTAAAGTATCCAGGTTGGAATTCCTTAACATTATAACCAGAACGACGTGTGTTCCATAACAAAGTACCCTGAGGATAAATGTTTGGACTTGGGGCATCTAAGTCAAGATAGTTACTAACTAACAAACTTTGAATAGTTGGGAAATTATCTGTGATTGGGTTTGTTGTACCGTTAGGTGCCCAACGTGCATCGTCAAAAATAATGCCATTTGTTGTTGTGTGATCTGCGTTATCGATTGTAACCCATTGATCTACACCGTTGATATTTTCCCAACGATTAATCATAGGATACATTTCTAAATCGCTTGTATCAATCCATAAATCACCGTACATCAATGGTGTACCATCGCTCTGTGTAGTTGGAGCTGTTACAGCGATCTGCGGACCATTTGGATCTGTTTGTGTTAAGTTATAACCACGTACATCTGGATTAACTGTGCGATAACCACACCATTGTCCATTGTTTTGAATCATGATATCAACTTGGTTAACAGCTGAATAGTACCAGTTAGTACCCGCAGCCGGGTCTTGATCTGGTGCAGTTGCACTGGCAACATAGTTTAGTGCTACCCAGTTTGACAATAACAATCCGCCAGTTGCACTTGAAGCTGTAGGTACTGTGCGAACTTGCTCAAGGGCTGTAGTAAATCCAGCAGCAGCAAGTGGACTACCAGTTCCATCAACCAAACTGATTACACCGCCTAAGGCCTGTGTAAACACAATAGCACCGTTAGGGGCTACGCTTGCACTTACATTAGGAACGTTAGCAGCTGAAACAGCAGCTACAAAATCAGCTGGTGTACCGCTTCCGCCGATAGTTACAGTAACAGGACTTGTTAAAGATGTGCTATTTGCTACGCTTGTTGCAATAGTAAATTGATTGCCAGATGAAAATGTTGGATCTGCTGTAGCACCAGTTACAACAGTTGCTCCAGTAATCAAACGCTCAAATACAGTCATTGTAAATGTGTTATTGTAATATGGTGATACGAATTCAGGAGCTGAATCGTATTGTGCATATAATGTACCAGCAGAAATATTTTTTCCGCCACCGCTTGGATCTAATGCAGCATTAGCACTTTGATCATTTACATACAGTGGTACTATGTTAGTGATCCATGTAGCAAGAGAACTATTGTAAACTTTAACAACAATTTCAGCACCTTGGTTAGGTGTAGTTGTTTTATTCCATACAGAACCAGTCGGAGCTGGTTGTGTGTCAGATGTTCTCCAACGTGGTGCTGTATAGTTAGGGCTTTGTTGCAACTGAGGTGTGTTGTATGTTTGTACAGAAATACCCAATGTAGTTGCTAAACCGGCAGTTGTTGATGAGCCAATTACTACTTCGCCTGTGTTGCTATTAGCTGATTCATCAGCAGTAATAACAAGACGGTTACTTGAATCTGCAGAAGCAGTAATACCTGCAATTGAATGACCATTGATAACGCCAACTAAACCGGCTAATGTGTTGTTAGGGCTCGAAGGAACTACACAATTAGTTCCGTTAATTTCAAGAACATTACTTGCAGTTAACGCTTGTCCAGTAACTGTATTTGTACCTTGTACAGTTGGCCATGATGTTTTCCAATCATTGGAACCAACTAATACCCAAGCATTATCCATATTTTTATAATATGTAGGATTATTAGCGTTAGTTGCAACAACAGCGTAGCTACCAATTGATCCAACACTTGACGAAGGTGCGCCACCATCTAATTCATCTGCATTAGTAATTACAATAGGTGTCTGAATTGTGAATGCGCCAGTAGTCTGATTCCATTCTGCAATGCCCCACATTGTTTCAGTTGTATCTAACCAGTAAGTGCCGTTATTAGGTACTCCTGTTGGACGAACTAAAGTAGCGGTTAATGTACTTAGATCGATATTAGCACGTTGTACATAAGCACGGTTAGTAATACCAAGTACTGAGTTAGCAGCTAATAGGCCGTATTCGTTTAGTTCATATCCGTTAATGGCTGAGCCATCGGAAGTTTTGTAGAAGAATGGGTTACCAAATGTAGCAGCTAAATCACGCTGACTGGTAATTAAATATACTTTATCTGCGTTAGCAGCAATAGTACCTGGAGCTACACCTGTACCAGTACCGGAGATTTTATTCTGTGCTGTAGCAATAAGAATAAACGGCACCGAATTGGTAGCTGCAGGAAGATAATTTGATTGGTCGATAACGGTGACTTCTACGCCGGGAGATACTAGTGTCATAAGGAAAGTCCTTTTAAATTGGTTAATGATATTTATTGATTTAATCAAAAACCAGTCCGTTATAGGTGCCTTAATTAAGGTTCGCCAGGCTAAATACCGCTATGCGTCCTTTATGTCAAGTTTGTGGTAAGAATTTTTCAGCAATCAACGGTTATCATCATGGAAAAATCTATTTTAGATCCAAATGTAATAACTGTATTCGTCGCGGGAAAAAAATAAAACCGGCTAAGCCAAGATGGCAACTTGCCGGTTATAAAAAGAAAACCTCATGCGATCGATGTGGCTTTAAATCAAAACATCACTCACAATTATTAGTATATCATATCGACGGTAATCAAAATAATTGTGATACCTTAAACTTAAAAACTATCTGCCTTAATTGCATAGCCGAAGTTAAACATCTTGAACTTCCGTGGCGCCCAGGGGATATCAGCCCCGATTTTTAATCACATAATCAACTTGATGATACAGGTCATCCATAGTTCCGTGATTGTTTAGCGGAATGTCAATTTCGCTACCTACAAGTGCCCATTCGCTAAAATGTACGTCGGGGTACTGGTCTTTCATTTTAGTCGATCCATTAAAGTTATCGTCTAATGCAAGCTGAAACCATTCAGGAATTGGTCCTCTCTGTGTTCTAAGCATGATACCGCCAGAATTTTTAATAGCATTGAGTTCGTTAGGAAAACGAACATCGCTAATCACTACATTATCCTGTATTTGACGCAGTTTATTTTCCAGACTGGCAATCCAAATATCGTCGTGAAATCCATGTCTACAAACTTCAGTACCCCAGTATTGTAGTACCCAGCGTGGAGTTAAATGTGGTATGTTCAATCGTTTAGCCCACCAAGAATCTACTTGTTCGCGCCATTCTCTCGACGCTTTTGTACGTCCTTCCAGCATAGTACGATCCCAGCCGAATACAGCAGCTACAGCATCTTTAAGTGTACCTGCAAAACTTTCACGTCTAAACTCGTGTACATTAACCAAATAATCTGCTACAGTATCTTTGCCTGATCCGATAAATCCGCAAATTCCAATAATCACGATAATTCCTTAATTCCAAAATGTTTTAATGTTGCCTGTACCAAATCAATCTGTTTACGACAATCTTCGAGTGCGTGGTGTGTAGTAGGAGGCTTAGGGCGGTCTACCCAAATACTACATAATGTTCGACTATCACGTACACTATAAAATTGCCAGGGAATAGGTTTTCCATAGCTTTTATATGCATGTTCAATAATATTCATATCGTATGTAGGACCTTGTGCCCAAATACGTTTGCTATGCCAAATCAATTTACCTAATTCATCAAGTGCTTGATCTAACGGAATTCGCCCTTCTTCAGAAAAGGCTTCTTCTCGTGCATGATCAGGCTGGGTCGCCCACCAGTCGATTGTGCTTTGTTGTATACTGCGATTTTCTTGCCCTTCAAGATTAATACGGGCATAATAGAATTGCTCATAATAACCAGTCCCTAAGGGATCAAAGCTCTGAGCTGCGATTGTCAAAATAGTAGTGTCAGGGCCTGTGCCCAAACCTTCGATATCGATCATTAAATCTGCCATAAAATTATTATAGCAGAATATTAATAATATACCTAGCTGTTATTAACCAATAACAAGTGTAAGTGGTTGAGATCCGTCTACGTACAGCTTTAGATCTTCTAAACACTTATCCATAATTGCTTGACCTTCTGATTTCATTGCTGCACCGTTAAGAGTACCGCCGCCTTGTGGGCCAGCAATAGTACCAAACTTTTCGCGAGCTTCACCAATAATGTACTTACTGGCACCAACCATATAGTCTTTAATCCATTGGCTAATTTGAAAATCACTTAATAGCATGATTTCGGGTTTTAGATTATATGTCCATAGCAGTACAACTTCACCTGTGCCTTTTGGATCACGGATTAGCTGTAGCTTTTTAGTAACCGGGTTGAATGTATAGTTAATGAATCCACCAAACATACGTGCAGCTAAATCAACATACTGTTGATAAAAATCATATGTTGCTAAACCACCTTGATAGTTAAAATTTAACAGATATACGTTTAGCGTTGCTGCACCGAATGGATCAAATGCGTATGTGCCCGAACCGGTACTCAGACCAATTGTTTTTCTAAAGATTTGACGTACATTTACTACTTCTTGAGGTAGTGTATACTCGTTAACATCATTTAACAACTGCATAAAGCTATAGCTTTCTTCATAGGCATTTTGACTACGCTGACGATAAACACCTATTGCTCGTTGATAAGCAGCTTCGAAATGTGCAGGGTCCATTTCAACGTCAATAATTCCGCTACCTAACTGTAGCTGTACATACTCTATAAGTTGTTTCTTTAATGGATCTAATGTTTGGTCTGCCATGTGGGGCTCCTGATCCATTATTTATTATTATTTTTTTAGTATTGGGTGTATGATTCGATACTTGTGGGTTTCGGGACAAAACTTGCATTGTGGTATAACATTGTCTAAATCTCTGAAAAATTCTTCGTGGTATTCATCAAAATTTTCCAAAGTCAATGGACGATAGCTGTTTAACAAAAGTCTATCTTCCTCAGAAATATCTAAGTTAAACTGTTCGTCAAATTCAGGAAATAACGCTACAGGACCGCATTTATATAATTTGCCGTGTATAAAATGATAGTTTTTATTTTGTACAAACGTACAAGCAGAATGTGCTATATTCGGATCGCTATTATGTAAAGTATAATGGCCGTCTTTGGCGATTAATGCACTGGTAGTAAACTCATTTTGTATGTAAAAATCTATTCTTACACGGTTTACATCAGTAAAACTGTAATCAGCCCCGAACTCTGTATTGCTACGACCTACTGCTGTTGTTATAGGTGCTTGTAGGAATTTTTCTACTTCCTTTATAATTAAATCTATTTCGTTGATATTATGGATACTTACACCGATCCAGGATCTGACTTTTCTGATATCACGAACAGTATCGTAAAGACCACGAACTGAATTTAATCTGGTACCGTTGGTCAATATTTGTACTGATCCCGACTCGAATCCTTCCATACCTTGTATCCACTTTACTAAAGTAGGATTTAATAAAGGTTCGCCGCCGAGTATAACAATCTGTTTTATTTTAATTAATTCTGCCCAGCGAGCGTATATGTCTGCGTAGTCATCCCAAGACTGCCACCCACGAAAATTGTAATTGTTAAATCTATTACAATTATCGCAGGTTAGATTACAAACATTGGTGATATAGAATTCGACTTTGTCAAGATGTATAGGCACGAGATATTTAGTAGGTCTTTAGGATCACTAAGTTATCATTGCCGCGACCATTAAACTTGACTTCGGTAGCTTTAATATCTTTAAATGCCTTGCGTGCCGCTGGCTTGCCTACACTGGTTATAGATTTAATTTGTTCTGCCGGCTTGCGCAGAGTTTTTTGTACTGTTGCCGCCGGATCAAAACCGACAATAGCCGATCCTTTAATTGTGAAAGATCCCAGATGAGAATCAGCTACTACATGAATCAACTTACGTTTAGCCGAGTCGTATAACCATGCTTCGCTGGCATTGACCAACTTAGTAGCAGGTTCGCTCTTGAGTTTAAGTTCTTCAAACTCTTTAAGATATTTGAACTTAGCTGCTAATTTTTCAGCAGGTACAGCTTTCTTAGCACGTGGTTTGCGCTCTACTTTCTTAATCTGTACGTATGTGTTACAATCTAATAAAGTTACGAACTTGTAATTTACCAAAATGTCCATAGCCTTCTGCTAACTGTCCGTCTTTACCTTCGGCTACTTCTTTAAGTTCGGTTAAACGGCGTTCCCAAACTTCTTTAACATGTCCAATCATCTGCGGAGCCACATTCATACTACGCAATAAGCTAACTGGTTTATAGTCGGCAGACATTTTGCCGCCAGCTATGATCATTTCATCAAACATACCTTCCAACTCACCGGCAGCTTCGATCATACGCTCACGTAGGCGATCTTGAATATTGGGTTTAGCTACTACTGCTTTTTCAGCTACTTCGACCACTTCAGCGATCGATTTGGCAGATTCAAGTTGATTGGCAATGGTTTCTTCAACTCGTGCCGATTCTTTTTCAGTTAAAATAAGTCCCAACAGGTTAGCACGGCAAATCCAACCAATGGTCATTAGTGTAGCGGCGTCCGAAGTTTTGGACAAGGTAGTGGCTTCCTTGCTACGACCATTACGATTCAGCCAATCTACAATGCAATCTTTAGCTTCTTTTTTACTGTAGTAATAGTTGTACCAATTAAACATACGTGTTAAGGCACTGATACGCTCGCTAGGATCGGGCTGATCTTTCCATTGTGGTTCAGGACCAGTGCCAGTATCCAAGGAACGAGGAGTCATGCTTTTAATTGGTTTTTGTGCTGTAGCCATTTGAGTTGTCCAGAAAACAAAATTATATAGCATTGTAGCATAGCGTTTGATACTGGTCAACCGCTTAGAAATACTACTAAATACATCACTATGCTGTTTATCGCCAACAAATACACCCGATGGTATTATGATATTGTAAATCACGCCAAAACACGAATTTTGGATGCTAATCAATATGTCGAAAAACATCACATTATTCCACGTAGTTTAGGTGGCAACAATTGTAAGATGTTTACTAAAATGTTAGGAGAATCAAAATGCCACGGCTGAGTATGTACCGTCCTAATCAGACGAATGACTATCGCTTCTTTGATCGTACAATACATGAACAATTCACTGTTGGCGGACTTGATATTTTTGTACACAAGTATTTAGGACCACAAGATCTTCAACTCAATGGTTCAAATCCCGATGTAACACAACCAGTTTATGATTCAACAAATCCTTTGTACATACAAGATTTGTTCTTGTTAGAAAACAGAGATCGTTCCTACGATCCTAATGTATATGTTATGCGTGGAGTATATCGCGCTCAAGATATCGATTTTGACCTAACACAGTTTGGCTTATTTCTAAACAACGATACATTATTCATAACATTCCATTATAATGATATGATTGATACATTCCAACGTAAGCTAATGAACGGCGATGTATTGGAAGTTCCTAACTTACGTGATTGGAATCCACTTAACGAAGCTATTCCCAAAGCCTTACCTAAGTATTATGTTATACAGGATGCAAGTTTTGCATCAGAAGGTTTTAGTCAAACTTGGTTGCCGCATTTATGGCGTGTTAAGGCTACTCCATTGGTTAATGCACAAGAATACTCACAGATATTAAATCAACCGTTTACTACAGAAAACATCTGGGATAACGGTAATCAATATCCTTCTGGCACTATTGTAAATGATGGTAATAATTATTATACCGCAGCACAAGATGTTCCTCCCGGAACAGATATAACTAATACTACTTATTGGACTCCAACAACTCCTGCTACTGTAGGCGATGATGCCAGCACTCGCAATAAGGATCTTGCACTGAATGATGCCATACTTGGACAGGCCGATGTTGATGTACCTCTATCGGGATATGATACTGTAAAGTTTTACATACTTCCTACCAATCCCGATGGCACTCCGGCCAACCCAGATGGTCCTACAATCGATGGGACAAATATCAATTCCAGCCAAACAGGAGTCAACAGCAGCGAAGCAACTCAAACACCTGAAAATGACGGATATACTTCGGGTTACTTAACTGGAGACGGTATAGCACCTAACGGATTACCAGTTACCACAGGTGTAGTGTTTCCTCCTAATGCAACAGAAGGACAGTACGTATTGCGGTTGGATTACTTTCCAAACAGACTATTTAGATACGACGGTGTTATGTGGACTAAAATTGAAGACGCTGTTAGAACCAATCTCAATAATGGACCTGACAACAAAACTCAACGCTCGGTGTTTGTTAACAATACATACACAGTACCAACAACAGACTTGGGTAATATTCCAAGTCGTCAGAGTTTAAGTCAACTGCTCGAACCTAAAGCTGACAACGGTGACCAAGGTGGTAATTTCCCACCCAATCCAAGACCGCCGGGCCAATAAGGAGTTATAATTTAATGCAAAGTTTCTTTTTCGATGAACAAATACGTCGTTTTCTCTTGCAGTTTACACGTATGTTTAGTAATTTTTCGATTGAATACGGACGAGCTAACTCTACCGATGCTACGCTAATACGTGTACCAGTTCGTTACGGAGATGCCACACGTAATGCACAAACTATATTGCAAGAAAACTCTGCTAATAGCATGCCATCCACACCACTAATAACATTCTATATTGGTGCATTAGATTATGATCGTCAACGTTTACAGGATCCTACATTTGTTAGTACCCGAAATGTTCGTCAAAGATATTATGACGCAGAAACAGAAACATACGAAACTGGACAAGGTAACGCTTTTACTATTCAACGATTGATGCCTGCTCCATATAAAATGACTCTTAATGTTGATATCTGGACCAGTAATACCAATCAAAAAATGCAGTTGTTTGAACAGATTGTAACATTATTCAATCCCAGTTTAGAAATACAAAGTAGCGACAGCTTCTTAGATTGGACCAGTTTGAGTGTTGTTGAGCTCGTTGGTGTTACATGGTCCAGTAGAAGCATACCCCAAGGCACTGAAAATCCTATTGATATTATGACTATGAAGTTTGAGTTACCAATTTGGATTTCAAGTCCTGCTATGGTTAAAAAATTAGGTGTTGTAGAAAGAATCATTGCATCTGTTTATAATGCCAACGGTGATGCTGCTGATGCTATTCAAAATAGTGATTTACTGTTAGGTACAAGACAAAAATTTACACCTTTCAACTATCAAGTATTATTAGTTGGCAATAAATTACAAGCATTAAAATATAGTGCTGTTGTTGACGAGCCTAATGCTTCAGTTAATACACCAAGTAATCCTCCCAGCAACGAATTCTGGCCTGCTATTATTGGCATGTACGGCGGCTTTAGACCTGGTATTAGTCAAATTCGATTAGACAATCAATGGGGTCAAGATACAGAAGTAG
>Ga0364909_10362_pt2 | contig 10384 bp, 7 predicted proteins | sample SorcelJu500001C3_3_FD_206966 | JGI IMG/M metagenome (GOLD analysis project Ga0364909, IMG submission 206966) | Enriched cells from Trout Bog Lake Hypolimnion, Wisconsin, USA - BchlTB.June25.5000.01.C3 | ecosystem: Environmental > Aquatic > Freshwater > Lake > Hypolimnion/Profundal zone | place... | reverse complement strand
AGCCAGTCAGGTCGTGCTCAGTATGCAACTTAGTTTTGCAGTAATTCCTCTAGTAACCTTCACTTCAGATAGAAAAAAAATGGGTGCCTTCGTCAACTCCTGTACCATGCAAATAATAGCTTGGAGTGTTGCCTTAGTGATTCTTGTACTCAATGGGTGGCTTCTTATGATGACTATTGCATCGTGGTTATAGTAAATTTTTTCACACTCTGTCTTTCATGCAACCAGGAGTATTTTTTGGAATTTATTCCCATCAAGGGCATCATTACCTACTATTGGCGCTCCAAGATTACATGCGAAGTTGCTGTGGGTACTCTCATTCGAATTATAAAGACGCCTATCTATTAATGGACCTTATTTTTTATCGCCAACAGTCTATCTTCCAAAGAGTCCCATGACTAGAGCCTCTTCCAGTACATCTTCTCTTGAGATTCCAGAACAATGGGATGACTATGAATTACTTGATTCTGGTGATGGTATGAAACGCGAACGATGGGGGAATCAAATTCTTATTCGGCCGGAAATAACAGCATCTTGGCGGCGCAGCAACCTGAGTGAATGGGAACAATGGAATGGTTGGTTTCAATCCAATGGCAACAATCATCATGGGTGTTGGAAATGGAAAAATTCTCCTCCAAATCCTTGGACGTTAGACTACAAAAATCTTCGATTTGCGATTCGCCCAACGAGCTCCAAACAAGTAGGTCTCTTTCCAGAACAAGCCGTTAATTGGGATTGGTGTAGAGAAAAAATAGGCGCTGCCAAACGACCCATTAAACTCCTCAATCTTTTTGGTTACACGGGAGCAGCTTCGATCGTTGCAGCAGCGGCGGGAGCTTCTGTGTGTCACGTTGATGCTTCTAAAGCTATGGTTAGTTGGTGCGCTAAGAATGCAGAGATTTCTAATTCTCACAACTATCAAAAACAACTATCCATTCGTTTCATTGTCGATGATTGTTACACATTTATTGCCCGTGAACTACGACGTAAAAATCGCTATGATGCGATTATTTTAGATCCCCCTTGCTTTGGCCGTGCTCTTAAGAACGAGATTTGGAAGCTTGAAGATCAACTCCTCTCACTTTTAGAAACATGTAAAAACCTCCTGAGCCATCAACCTCTTTTCCTTATGATGACCTCCTATTCTGCGGGGATGTCTCATGTTAAAGAACTCTTAAAAAATATTTTTGGAGAAAGCCAGTCTTCTACCATTTCGGAAGTGTGTCTAGGCCTCCAAGGAAGCCGTGATGAGAAGATCATTCCTTGTGGAGTCACTGGGCGTTGGGAAACAAAAAACAATAAACTTCTTACATAAGCCTACTACTGCTTATTAGTTGTTCTCTTGCTCTTAACATGGTCATCTAGCCCGGATATTTCACACTAAATCTATTACGGCTTGTGGAAAGCTCTATGGCTACTGCGTTGGTCTCAAATTGTGATTCGGGCAATACCAGTGCTCGGGAGAGCCTGGGGTAGACTGCCGTAACCGTATTAGGTGAGGGGCAGCCCGTAAGGGCGAGCCGAACAGGTGCGAGCGAGTCAATATGTACACATACAGCCCTGCATTACAATCCTTCCCCCGCCTTGTACTAACAAGCTTTTCAGAGCGCCTCATTACGATTCAGTATGAAATATCCGGGCTAAACTTGCTTTCATGATCAATCTTTGAGATGATGGCCAATCACATTTACGGCAAAACAACTATTTTATCCTATGAGTCCACAAGAACCGATGCACAATCTATCAGATAAGTTAGAAAGCAGCCAAGCGCATGCAAAGAAAGCACTCGATACGACAACAGCTGCAGCACGTGAAATAGCAGACTCTGCACGTGTTATTGCACACTCTGCGTACTGCGAAAGTAAACAGGAGCTCTCTGCTGCTGCGCGCGAAGTCAAGCATGCAGCCTCTGCTACCTATGCTTCTTTTGCCGACCAAACATCCGCTCTGACTAATAAGTGGTGTGAACGAGCTTCAGAAATAGAGGAAGAGCTTATTGAACATGTCCGTGAAAAACCTCTCCAAGCGATTGGACTTGCTTTCGGAATGGGTTTTTTTCTTGCGATTATTCTCAATAGAAAATAATCAACGCTAACTAACGAATCTCTCTACTTCGAATTTTTTCTGACCTTTATCCTGCTTGCATAGACAAAACTCAAGAAGTCATTAGCAAGCTTCTCACAACATCCTGAAAACATCCTAAAAAATTCATTAAGTAGCAGAGGCTTGGATATCCCTATATCTTTCTCCAATGAGTAGAAAGAAAATTTTACTACTTCTTTTGGTTCTAGGTACTTTGTCATCACTACTCCTATCTCCTTAGTAGTACACGCTCCCTCCCTAGTACACGCTCCCTCCCCTTACTAACCCCAGACACTCCCGCGTACAAAGTCCTAAAGTGCATCCAAAAAAAGTATGTTCTTTAGTCTACTCATTTTTTCTAATCCTTGCCGCACTTTTTGATTTTTAAGTTTGATCTTGGTGCTTCACCAACTTCTACCATTCTACTAGCTTGGAAATAATTCCCATGAATTCCTCTTACGATTCTTTTCCTTCAGCGCGAAATACAAATATTGCTAAACGCTTTCTAGGAATCCTTACCCAGCTTGTCCAGCATGGTCTAGCACTTTTTTCATTAGCATCACTCGAAGCGCAAGATGTGCTTAAACAAATATTTTGCTCTCTCGTTCTTTTAGTGGCAATCATTGCTGCTCTGCTTATTGCGTATTTCAGCCTTTTAGCGACCATCATCATCACTGCCGTGCATCAATTCAATTGCTCCTGGAGTCTTGTGTTAGGAATGATTGCCCTAATTCATATTTTTGCTGCTCTGGTTTTTTTAATACTTCTTCGTCGATGCTATGCTTCATCATTACCTTTTGAAAAAACAATATTAGAAATAAAATATGATCTTCAAGCCTTCTCTGCGAACTCTTTAAGCGATGCAAACAACTTCTGATTTACAGCACAAACTGCAACAAAGCAGATCTAAGATTGCAGGTGAGTACCTTTTATTATGTGAGTCACTCAATGTTACAAAACGTATTGAATATGCGATCCGGAAAAACCCCAGGTCCTGGATAAGTACTTTTTTTCTTCTAGGTGCCTCACTTCCTTGGTGTTTAAAAAAATTGACTCTCAGGAATCCTCAAAAGCTTCAGGTTCCTAGCTCTCAGGAAAAAGCAAAAAACTCCTCTGCATTTTCTAAAGGCCTCCTTTTAGCAGTTTCTCTACTGCAAGATAAGACGGTACGCTCGGGTCTCTTTTCGGCAGTGAATTTGCTAACTCCCTTGGCATACGAAGCTATTGCTCGCTATAGAGATCGTGATAAAGACAAAGAAAATCTATCCATGTGATCAAGATCAGGAGTGATGATTAGGGATATGAAATCTAATAACCTGCACAAACAGGAAAAATGGCTCTTAATTGATGCTAGTAATTCTACCTCGAAATTAGCACTCTCTAGCCCCAAGCGTTTGGGCCCTACTTACCGGATTCCAACACAAGCTTTAAATCATGCTACACTAACTGAAGCTCTTCAGGATTCAAATATAGAACGTGTTGTGATAGCTTCCGTTGTGCCAAAAGTGACTCATCTACTTGCTTCTTTTTTTAAATCACGAGCAATTCCTTTTCTTTCTATTGATGCAAGTATAGAGCTAGGCATCACGATTCACTATCCTGAACCCTCCTCAATAGGTGCTGATCGTCTAGCTAATGTTGTTGCATCTAATACGCTTTACGGTTTTCCTGCCATTGTTGTTGATTTTGGTACAGCCATTACCTTTGACATTATTAGTCCTCAAGGTTCTTATCTTGGAGGCATTATTGCTCCTGGGCTTAAAACAGGAGCGGATGCTCTACATGAGCGCACAGCACTTCTGCCACAAACACTCCCAGCTCCCATTCGACGTGCCGTAGGAAAAAGTACCCTCACCGCTATTCATTCGGGACTGCTTTTAGGAGCGCGCGGTCTTGTGCGAGAAGTTGTCACACGAGTCACAAAAGAAAAATTTTTCAATCAAAGACCCATTCTTATTGCTACGGGAGGCGATGCAAGATTAGTAGCACAAGGAGCCAAGCTCTTTGATCATATCAACACATCACTGACTCTTGAGGGCTTACGAGAAATAGGATGTCGTATTTCTTAAAAAATAGCAGCAAATCATTCTGCCTGTACCCGCCTCTCTTTACGCTGTAGAATACTTAGAATGACCTCTCCCTTCGTGCATCTTCATCTTCATAGCGAGTATTCCATGCTTGATGGAGCCATTCGTATTGATGATCTCATCACGAAAGCGCTAGAATTTAAAATGCCAGCGGTTGCACTTACCGATCATGGTAATCTTTTTGGGGCGATTGAATTTTATCAAACAGCAACAGCTCGTGGTATTAAACCTATTATTGGATGTGAAATTTATGTTGCTCCTGGATCGATGCATGAAAAAAAAAGCAGCAGTCGCGGCAAAGAAAGTGCTTATCATTTGACCCTCCTAGCAACCAATGAAATCGGATATCACAACCTTATCAAGCTAAGCACAGCTGCACATTTGGAAGGTTTTTACTACAAGCCACGCGTAGATAAAAAGCTCCTCGCCCAGCACGCTGAAGGTCTGATTGCACTCAGTGGTTGTTTAAAAGGGGAAATTAATGTTGCTCTTACAAATGGAGACATGGAAAAAGCAAAAAATCTCACCCAGGAATATCGTCATATTTTTGGAAAGGAAAATTTCTTCATCGAGCTCAGTGATCATGGTATTGAAGCACAGCGTCGTAATCGAGGGCCTTTGATAGCCCTTGCCAAGGAATTTGAATTAGGACTTGTGGCTACCAATGATGTCCATTTTCTTGAGCGCTCTCATCATGAAGCACACGATGTGATGATTTGTATTGGAACTGGGGCTATGGTTGCTGATGAAAAGAGAATGCACTATGTACCAGAACTTTATTTTAAATCGGCAGAGGAGATGCAAGCTCTCTTTATAGATTGCCCTGAGGCCATTGAAAACACGCTGCATATTGCAGAGCGTTGCAACCTGATTATTGAGTTTGGCCATTCCAAGTATCCAGACTACAAACCACCTGCAGGGAAAACACGAGAAAGCTACCTACATGAGCTTTGTGAAGCAGGACTTCAAGAACGCTATCAAGAGCGTTCTCAAGATGATTTAGAGCTTCGTCAGCGCCTTGACTATGAACTCTCCATCCTCTCGAAGACTGGTTTTGTGAGTTATTTCCTTATTGTTTGGGATTTTATTGATTATGCAAAACAACAAGGAATTCCTGTTGGCCCAGGTCGTGGATCTGCAGCAGGATCACTGGTGGCTTATGTTCTTGGTATTACTGATTTAGATCCCTTGCGCTATGGACTTATTTTTGAACGTTTCTTAAATCCTGACCGCATCAGTCCACCGGATATTGATATTGATTTTTGTCAAAATCGCCGTGGTGAAGTCATCGATTATGTTCGTCAGAAATATGGGGAACGTTCTGTTTCTCAAATTATCACCTTTGGCACCATGGGTCCAAAGAGTGTTGTACGCGATGTCGGTCGTGTTTTGGGCTGGAGCTATGGTGATGCGGATCGGATTGCAAAAATGATTCCCAACGAACTCAATATCACCCTCAACGGTTTGGATAAAAATGGAAAACATGAAGCAGGGGCGATTGATAAAAATGCTGATCTCAAAAAAGCCGTCATGGAAGAACAAGCCACCAGCCAGCTATGGAACTATGCTACTCTCTTAGAAGGACTCACCCGCAATACAGGTGTGCATGCGGCTGGCATTGTTATTGCTGATCGTGATTTATCTGACTATATCCCACTCACACGCGGTAATGATGGCGGGATTGTGAGCCAATATTCGATGGCTCCCCTGACGGATTTAGGACTGCTAAAAATGGATTTTTTGGGGCTCACCACCCTGACAGTCATGAGTGATGCGATTAAACTCATTCATCAAAAAAAACCGCATTTTTCTTTGGAAAAAATTCCCATGGATGATCCGGCAACATTTGCACTTCTCAATCGTGGTGAATCTGTTGGTGTTTTCCAACTTGAATCAGGAGGGATGACTGGCGTGGCCAAGCGTCTTCAGATCGATCGCTTTGAAGATCTTATTGCTTTGATCGCCCTCTACCGGCCTGGTCCTATGCAATTCATTGATGAATACATTGAACGCAAAAAAGGGACGAAAAAAATCAGCTATGCTCACCCTCTCTTAGAAAAAATCTGCGCCGAAACCTACGGAATCATCGTTTATCAAGAACAGGTCCAACAAGCCGCCAATGCACTGGCGGGCTACACTCTTGGACAAGCAGATCTCTTGCGCCGTGCCATGGGAAAAAAAGATAAGGAGAAAATGGCCAAGGAGCGTCTGACCTTTGTGGAAGGATGTAAAAGTCTCAATAATATTCCTGAAAAACAGGCGCATGCTATTTTTGACTTCTTAGAAAAATTTGCAGAATACGGTTTTAATAAAAGCCATAGTGCTGCTTATGCACTCATTTCCTATCAGACAGCCTACCTCAAAGCAAACCACACGATTGAATTCATGGCTGGCCTGCTTAGTAACGCAGTGAATAATACGGATAAAATCACCACTTTTGTTGCTGACTGCGCTCGGATGGACATTTCTATTCTGCCTCCTGATATTAATAAAAGCGGTCTGACTTTTCTGCCAGAAGAAGAAGGTGGAGAACGTTGTATTCGATTTGGTCTCTCTGCTATTAAAAATGTAGGAGCAGCTCCAATGAGTGCTGCAATCCAAGAGCGAGAAGAAAATGGTCCCTTTAAATCGATGGAAGATTTTGGGGCACGTCTTGATGCACGTAGTGTTAACAAAAAGATTCTTGAAAGTTTAGTCAAGGCTGGTGCATTTGATTTTGAAGGTCGCCACCGTGCTGAGCTCTTTGCCTCTATTGAATTAGCGCTAGCTGCAGCTAGCTCGATTCAACGTGATCGTTCCTCTGGGCAGACCTCGCTTTTTGATAGTTTAGAATCTTTTAGTCCTGTAAAACCAGAGCATCACTCTTCCATAAAATCACACATTCAACCCTGGAATCGTGCTCTGCAACTCTCTTATGAAAAGGAATTGCTTGGGTTTTATGTTACTGGGCATCCATTGGATGATTATTCAGGAACATTAGAAAAAGAGAAATACCCTTCCCTTGCTAGTCTTCAAGAGACAAAAGAATCACGCAAAGAAAAAGTAGCGGGTATTATTTCCAGCGTGGAAAAAAAATTCACTAAAAAAGAGGGTAAGCCTTTTGCCATTATTCTTCTTGAGGATTACACAAGCAACATAGAAGTCACACTCTGGAGTGAAGCCTTTGAAGAATTTCAAGATCTCTTACAACCAGGCAAAGCAGTATCATGTGTTTTAAAAATAATGTCCCGTGATGGAATGCATAGAGCTATTGGATCAAATTTCAAATTACTCGTTCCCCTGCCCTCCACAAAACCTTTGAGAATTCAACTTAATAGAAATAAATTATCGCTAGATAAACTTCCCATAATCAAAAAAATTCTTGAGCAACATCATGGCGGGCGCGCTTTAATTTTAGAAATTATAGACTCTCAGGGTATGCTTGTCGCTCTGCAAGTAGGCAAAAATCTTAGAGTCTCTGAAGAAGCTTCACTGAAAAAAGCGCTCCGTTCTTTCCTCTGATTTCTAAGAACCTGTTGTCAGGGCTTAATAAGTGCCACAAAAAAGAAAGCTTAAAAAATCAGCAAGAGATCCTGGCTCTTGATTCCTTTTGAAAGAAAGATCTAATGATTTAGGTTCCTTTATCTCATTGTTCTCCTCGTTTGTAAGATTTTCTAAAGACGTCTCATAAGTTGTTTTTAAAGAATTCCAACGATCTCTGTGTGATCTTCTAGAAAGTAGAGAAGATTGAGCGGCCATAGAATCTGCTTTTGCGCTTTCATAATGTATCCTAGCTAATGATAAATTATTATTCCGTATCGATTCTGCAGCCTGTATAAAGGCATGAGCCGAATCATGGAAAGATTTTTTCACGGTACCATCATCACGAGCATGATAAGCTTTCAACCATGCGGTGGCTGCATTTTCCCAATAAAAGGACTCAAGTCTGTGATTAGGCTTCGTTATATCTAAAGAGGAGCGCATTTCTTCATGATAACATTGATAATAGTTTTCTAAATAATCGACTGGTTGTGTTTCAAAAGATTGAACTAACATATTTTCCGCAATTTTCACAACAGATCCCAAGAGAAGATCAACTTTGCTGTTTTGTGGTTGATGATCGTGCAGCTGATGATCAGTACGTGATATGATATCATCTTTAGTATTAAGCTCATTTGCTTTATTTGCAGCAGTATTAGCTCGTTCGCTGAATTTATTACTAAATTGATTAATAGATTGCGGGTTTTTTAACAGTGTCTTATTGAATGAAATATTATTATAAAATCCTGCCATCAAATAAAACAAAGCCCTCATTCTTCTATTACTATCACTAGGATCTATTGAAATATTACCCTCATATTGTTTGAAATTATTTAAGACTAATGTGTCATAGTCAGCGTATGTTGTTTCATCAACAGATGTTTTTTCAGCATTACTATAATCTTCGCTCGCTTTTTTATATATCTTTGAAAGAAATTTAGCGACGAGCAATTGTTCTATTCTATTTTTTACAAAAGAAAAAGATGCTGCCTTACTGCTCTTACTAATGTCACCCTCTAATCTTGTGTATACCTCATTATTTTGGTTTACTAATTGACTATACTCAAGGCTATATCCATCAGAAGTAGGTGGATCATTCGTAGTATTTTGACTTTGAGCTATTAATGAAGTTGAAACAGCCTCGGGCTGGATCTCGTTGCGCATATGATGATAAAAATCTGCTAAAAATTCATATAAAATAGTTACATCTTGGTATGCATTAGTAATTTTTTGAGAGTTGTTATTCAGTTTTCCAATGGTTAATTCAATATATGACTCGGCTGCAGACTTTTTGTACGCATCATACTTTTCATCAATAAATGATAATATTTTATTGTTGATCATATTATGCGCACCTAGAGTATCTTTATTTTTATGTTCTGTAGTTTTCCGTTGTATATGCTCATTAAATTTATTTGTGACCTTGATACAATGATGAATTTCTTGCAAATTGTTATCAATTCTTAAAATACCATTCAATGCTAATGCATAATTTTCATTGTCAATGGCTTGCTTTATTTTATATCTCTTTTCTGTAATAATTTTTAGAAGCGGCTCTAAAGATATCAAGGCGGCTGAATGATTTTGAATGCTAGTTGATGTTGTTATATTATCGTTAAAGTCTTTGAGTTTATTATCCAGCTCCTGGGTGCATTGATCAGTCATTTTACGATAGCTATTAGATGAAGACAGAGACTGATAATTATTAATTTCATGAAATCTCTCAGAAGTCAAAAGCTCATTTGGATGCTGGATACGTTCATTAGTTTGAAAACCTGCTATTATATTACTAACTTCACCCAAGCTTTGGGATGAATTATTATATTCTTGACTGTCTGATTGGTGACTATTTAGTACAATCAATTTATTATCATTATGTACACTATTTGCATATTCATTCAAAAGTTTATTATGTATAGCATCTCCTGGAAAACGTGTTGTTTTAAGGTATTCACCATGTTGATAATGAATATATCCACTAGTAAAGATAGCACCCAAACAAAGAGCTGTGCATATACTAGATTTTATCCATAGCTCTGCTGGAGCTGTTTCTAAATTTTCAATGTTTTGCTTTAGTGCAGAGGATTTATTAATGCTAAAGTAAATAATGCTGCTTTTAAGCGCGAAATCACTATTAGATATAAGATGATTATTTTGAAATCTAGAGATTTCTTGCGTATCTTTTTGATAAAATTTGCTGGATGCTTTATCTTGATTGAGAGCGAATATCTCTTCGAAATCATCTTTGAAAAATGCTTGGTCATCGAAGGCATCGCATTGCTCAATATTTTTTTTATTCCAGCAATGATATATCCAATCATCGGACAAGCTTGTAAAACTAATGGGATGTTTTTCATATCCCTGGATAGTTTCATAGTGATAGCAGCCTGGCATTCCTTGACGCACAACAGAAACATCATCTAAATGATTTTCAGATACTTCTTCATAAAGATGAAAGAGATCATTCTTTGCGTTACTATTAAGTAATATTTTAAAATCAGCAGCTGTAATATGGGAAGGACCTACTTCATCAGCACGGCAGCGATGCTGAAAGATTTCCATGGATGAAAGTAAGAAAACACTAACGATCAAATAGAGAGAGGATTTCATGGTTTTTATAGATATCGTAAAATGACTGATCAATGCACCCAGGAGCTGGATAATAAACTCAAAGACTTTAACGATAATATAACAAC
>Ga0364909_10369_pt1 | contig 10536 bp, 11 predicted proteins | sample SorcelJu500001C3_3_FD_206966 | JGI IMG/M metagenome (GOLD analysis project Ga0364909, IMG submission 206966) | Enriched cells from Trout Bog Lake Hypolimnion, Wisconsin, USA - BchlTB.June25.5000.01.C3 | ecosystem: Environmental > Aquatic > Freshwater > Lake > Hypolimnion/Profundal zone | place... | reverse complement strand
TATAGTTGGATAAGGTGTTGGTGACCTCAGCGGTCTATGATGCATAGTGGTCTGCTCCACCTACTGGTCGACTGTTAGCTTGACCTCAGATAATCTTGCAATGGATCAAAGCATCTTCATCAAATTCGTAGATTGCGCAGAGTCTATGGTACCCATCAGCAATCACAACCTTTCCGTTGACCTCATCCCTAACCAACAAAAGCGGAGAAAGACTGACCCCATTTTTAATCTTCAAACTGTCCTTTTCCACGTGCAAATTGCTCACGCCAAGCAAGGAAAGCTGGGAAGCCCTAAAAACATCTTTCGCTTTAAACTGAATTACCGCTGCAGTTTTAAGTTTAGCCACCATACCTGCAACTCTGTCATCGGCATAAATAATGCGTAGATATGAATCTGCCGCAGGGTAGTCATGATCCTCTGGTTCAGGGAGCCAGTTAATTCTAGGGGTCTTTATATCGGACATTTTGAACCTCCAGTGTCAAATGTAATTGAATGCCGAAAATATGCCTAATAATGCTTTGAAAAAAAGGTCGTCCTGCCTAAGGAGACATTTGGTATAATTCATTTAATCACAATGCCAAGTTTGATATTTGGCAAAAGATCAACATGATATTTTGTGGAGGTTTTTCATGGCCGAAGATGATCAAGACTCCCCTATAGAAAAATTGAGTGAGGAGTTCCGCGAGGCTGCAGAACACGCTAACGAAGGGTGGTTGAAATATAGCGCGTTATTGTCAGTGTTATTTGCGGTGATGGCTGCATTAGCGGGACTTGAATCGGCACATAATGCCAATGATGCAATGATCGAGCAAATTCAAGCATCTGATCAATGGAATTATTACCAAGCCAAAGGAATCAAGGCAATGCTGACGGAAACCGAACAACGGATTCTGAAGCAATTGGATAAACCCATAGGCGATAGTGAGCAAAGGCTACAGAAATATCAAGCCGAGCAACAAGAAATTAAAAACGAAAGCGTGCGCCTATCTGGATTTTCTACCCATCATCTGGAAAGACATGAAATTTTCGCACGAGCTGTTACATTGTTCCAGGTCAGCATTGCCAGTGTTGGTATCGCTGTTTTGACACGACGGCGTTATTTTGTTCTCCCTTCCCTGGTATTAGGCGCCGCTGGAATATTTTTTCTGTTGCAAGGATTTTTGATTTCCTGACATTTTCAACGTAACAACATTGACATAGTAGAATGTCAATAAGCGTTGAATTTTGAATCAACAACTAAGAGAGGAAATATGTATTTGATTAAACGCAGATGTTCCATGCTCGGAGCTCTTATTTTACCCTTGCTGCTTGCTAGTATTTCTATGGCCTCCGGCTATCAACAATCGCTTAAGATCGACAAAATGACCTTTGACTGGAGCGTAGAGGGAGAGAACCTTACGATTAAGCTTACTGCCCCTACCATGGGCTGGGTAGGTGTCGGGTTTCACCCCACGGACAACATGAAAAATGCTAATATTATTATTGGGTTAATCAGGGATGGCAAAGTGGAGATCTCTAATGAGTTCGGCATCGAAGCCACGAAGCACATTCCAAACACAAAAAATGGCGGCAAGGACAATGTCACAATCATTGGTGGTAATCAAACCGGCAATGCCACCACTTTGGAGTTTTCCATCCCTCTCCGGAACGGGGATGCTAACTACGGCGTCATTGACCCCAAAGGAGACACCGTTGTAATCCTTGCTTATGGTCCTGACATGGCTTCCGCCAAGTTAAAGCATCAATACGCTAAAACTATTACCGTGAACCTTGGCAACGGCACCCTGAAATGAGAAAAAATATGACTCGCGAAGACAACGGAGCCTAACCGGATTTTGATTAGCAGGGAGGTAGGTGAAAAAGGCGAGTTGATGGAAAATTGGTTAAGAACGGTGCGTTGAGCAAAACTGCCGCCAATAGGCGTTTACCCGTATTTTTGCAATTAGTAGTGTCTGGCAGTCGGCCGACAAAGTGACCTTGCTTTGGGGCCAACGCCATGTCGGTACCTCGAGTCCTGGATCATTTGGCGATCCGGGACGGTGGTGGATTGTTGTTTCTGAGCAAATAAACAAAACACGGGTTGTGTATCTTGCCTCAACTCGTGTTTCTATCATATTTTACAGGGAACGATCTCTAAGAATTCATTCCTTCTTTTCTTCTTTGTGTTCTATTGTTGCCGGATTTAATTCGTCTGTCATCACCTTCTTAAAGGCTTTGATGCTCTTTCCGAGCCCCTCGCCAAGTTCTGGTAACTTTCCTGGTCCCCAGATGATCATAACAATTCCTAGGATAATAATCATGTGCATGGGTTGAAAAAGCCCTTCAAACATAGCGTTCCTCCACAAGGTAAAAGATAATAAAGGCTACCAGTCCCGAGTCATCTCGTCAATGTGACAAGAAACCATTTCCCTAGTTTTCCTATTCACAAAAGATCGCACAACAACATCCCTTATCGGATAATTTCGAAATCACTGCAATTTGAAAATCGATAAAAAAACCGGCTTGTCCCAGGTGGAAGCAAGCCGGCAAGGAGAGGTGGAGCTATTCAAATCATGCATTTTGAGTGCCAGTAATCAAGCGAATATCATCAATGAGCTTAATGACGTATTATCAGGAAATTAAATCAAAAAAAATAAAGGTTTTGAAGCGTTTCTTTCAGCTTGAAGTTGTAAATTTATTACCAGAAACCCGGGATATCGCAATGTGCATTAAAATTTAGTATTAATATAAGCCTGTTGGCAAGCTGTGCAATTTTTTGAATGATACACTGCTCCTTTCTTGTCGCATTGAGTAATTATTACTCACCAAGTCTCTTCGAATGTCCGGTATCGCCTAGGCAAGAACCCTCAAGTTTCCCAAAGGGTCTTTAAAGCGCTCGCCAATCGAAATACTTATTGTGTTTTCACACATCAACAATATCGCTATTTGCTAACCTGCCACCTCGCATAGTATCAATATCAAAGATCGACTGTCGGTTAAAAGGAGTGTTCAAGAATGACTGATGCTATCAAAGAAATTGGTATGGAGGGGCTTTCGGCAGTAGATGCTGCAAAACGTCTTGCTACCGATGGTCCAAACGAGCTCCCGCTTGTTAAGAAGCGCAATCTGGCGCAACAGGCGTTTGATGTGCTACGTGAACCGATGCTCCTGCTTCTTCTCGGGGCTGGTACCGTCAACTTCCTTCTCGCGGAGCCTCTCGACGGAATCGTTTTAATGTCTTTCGTACTTGTAGTAATTGGCATCGAAATCTATCAAGAGCACAAGACTGAGAACGCGCTTGCTGCGTTACGCGATTTGTCGTCGCCTCGGGCGCTTGTGCTGCGAGATGGTCAGCGTGTCAGGATCGTTGGCCGAGACGTGGTTTGCGGCGATCTTGTTTTACTCGCTGAGGGTGATCGAGTTCCCGCCGATGCCGTGCTTTTAAAAGGCATGAACGTCTTTGTGGACGAATCTGCCCTTACAGGCGAGTCCGTGCCTGTACGCAAATCAGAATGTGATCCTGAGAAAATTGGTGAAGGCATGGCTCGCCCTGGAGGTGACGCAACGCCAGGAGTTTTCTCAGGAACACTGGTCGTAAAGGGCCAAGGCGTTGCACTCGTTAAAGAAACCGGACTCAAAACTGAACTCGGACGCATCGGAAAAGCACTGAGCACAATCGTAACGGAACGCACACCACTGCAGCGCGAAATTGACCGTCTTGTTCGCACCATTGCGTTTTTGGGACTCGGTGCTGCCTCTCTTGTCGTGGTGATTTATGGCTTCACACGGGGAGACTGGCTCCAGGGACTACTTGCTGGTATTGCAACCGCCATGGCGATGCTTCCCGAGGAGTTCCCAGTCGTACTCACTGTATTTCTCGCGCTTGGCGCGTGGCGTCTTTCGCATAAGCACGTACTTTCTCGCCGCTCGCCGGTTATCGAGTCACTTGGTTCTGCGACAGTGCTCTGCGTCGACAAGACCGGCACGCTCACGATGAACCGTATGACGGTACGTGAACTAGTGATGGAGGATGAGACATATAGAGTCGGCGAGGCAAAGCTGCCGGAACGGTTCCACGAGATCGCTGAGTTTGCAGTGCTTGCCTCGCCGATCGATCCATTCGATCCGATGGACACAGCGTTCAAGACTCTCGGTGAACACTACCTCAACGATACCGAACATTTGCATTCAGACTGGGACCTCATGCGCGAATACCCTCTCTCTGAGAAATTGCTCGCGCTCTCATATGTCTGGCGTTCACCTGGCGACGATCGGTACGTCATCGCCGCCAAAGGAGCTCCAGAGGCGATTGCCAACCTGTGCCATTTCGACGCCAATCGGCTTGCAATCCTTACTGCGCAGGTCGAGGCTGCGACAGAAAATGGCCAGCGGGTCCTCGGTGTGGCGCGAGCCCACTTCAGTCTAGCCGATGGCCTGCCCACTGAACAACACGACTTCGATTTCGTCTATCTCGGACTTGTTGGCCTGCACGACCCGGTACGGCCTGGCGTTGCAGATGCGGTGGCCGAATGTCGTCGCGCAGGAATACGTACTATCATGATCACTGGCGACTATCCAGGGACCGCACGGGCGGTTGCACGCGAGATCGGCCTCGATCATACTGAGGAGTGTATTAGTGGACCCGAACTCGAAGCGATACCAGAAGACGAACTGGCTGCGCGAATCGGTTCGGTAAGCGTTTTCGCTCGTATGGTACCTGAACAGAAGCTCCGCATCATCCGTGCGCTCAAGGCAAACGGCGAGGTGGTCGGCATGACTGGTGATGGTGTGAACGATGCGCCTGCATTGCGCGCCGCCGATATTGGCATTGCCATGGGCGCACGAGGAACGGACGTGGCGCGCGAAGCGGCAGCACTCGTCATAACTGACGACGACTTTAATTCTATTGTTGGTGCCGTGCGCCAGGGCCGCGGCATCTTCGACAATCTCCGAAAGGCGATGTCATACATCATTGCCGTCCACGTCCCGATTGCCGGCATGTCGCTTATCCCTGTATTCGTGGCCGAATGGCCGCTTGTACTTTTGCCGGTCCATATCGCATTTCTAGAATTAATCATCGACCCAGCTTGCTCGATCGTCTTCGAGGCCGAGCCCATCGATCCAGAGACTATGAACCGTCCTCCGAGAGGAGTGGGAGAGCCGATGTTCGGTAGGCGATCCGGAAAGCTCGGGCGATTGAGTTGATGCAGTGTAACATACCCTTACCTGTTGTTCAGACGATTTTAGGTCATTCAACACCTAATCTAACATCGTCTTATGTTTCTTTCTCCGCAGAGGAAATCCAACAGGTGAGCAGGCTTTTTATGGAAAGAGAATCTTCTCATAAAACCAGCGCGCGCAACTCTTTCTTCGGCAAAGTCCAAAATATCCAACAAGGAGATATTCAGACCCGAGTGGAAATTGTCACCTTGAGCGGTCAGACAGTAACCACTGTGATTACCAATGATAGCCTTGAGAGACTTGGCTTGCACGGAGGGCGGTTGATTACAGCAGAAGTCAAAGCCCCGTGGATTATTTTACAAAGGGGTGACGAGGAACCTGAATGTAGTGCGGAAAATCGATTTAATGGAGTGATTGAGCGTAAAGCGCACGGGAAGATAAATACAGAATACACGATTCACACTCAAGGCGGGACCGATTTGTGTGCTATCGTTTCAACAACTCATGCGGAACGCCTCGGTTTTCAGATTGGAGATCGCGTCTGGGCAATGTTTAACAGCTCATCGGTGGTTCTTCGGGTCGATTGATCGGGCCTTCAACAAAATCTCTATGTCTGCACCTCTAGGACACAGGGTTGGATAAGATCACGAGGGATATAGACCAAACCTTGAAATCTTTAAAAGAATAGTTTTGCCCGCTTATTAGAGAAGGCATTTTTTAGGTGAGTTACCACTAAATCACGCTAGTTATATACTTCTTCATTTCAGTTTCAGAAGTAGCCACATCTATCGACACCAACTCCTCATTTATGAAAACGTTGGTCGAACTTCTCAGGTTATATGGAATGGCTTCCGGCGAATCTGTTTTGAAAATACGCAACTCCATTTTGTCTTTGAATATCTCCTGCATTTTATTGGCGACAACTGCCGCCTTCTGACAGGTCACTCACGCAGGATTCCCACTGTGGAAAAGTAGCATCTTAATCATGTTTCACTCCATTTAGTTTTCCGGCTTCTGAATTCCCAAATGACGACAAATGCAGGATTCAACCTCCTGCTGAGACACGTTGCCGCCTTCAACAACAATCTCATCTTCTACCATTATGGCCGGCGCTACCGGCAAATCCAACTCAAAATAAGCATCGGTCTGGTAATTGGCTTTGGGTTTGGAAATAACCTCGATCTTGACATCATACTTGGTGCCCAACCTGGGCATCATCTCAAGAAAATTCTTTCAAGAATTCCCGTTTGGTTCATTCAAAAAAAAACGTAATAACAGCATGTCGCACCTCATTTCGAATTTTACTCCCAAGCCATAGGCCGAGAGATTCCCGCTTCCAGAATAATATTGAAGTGGATCTTTGTAAAATTAATCCGCGGGATTCAACCAGATCGATAATGTCCTCATTAAAACGTTGGCGTCGGCACGCTCCCCCAACCGCTCCCGTGCGGTAGATCTTCCACGTTAAGTACACGCAACTCATGGATATCTATGTCTACCATGAATTGCGGAACACGCATGGCATTAATAGAGAAAAGGCTGGAAGGTGATTGTGAGTCCACTCCTTCTATGGAGAGAAAGATAAGTCTTCGGGTTAGATTTGGGTCTGCCCCGGCACCGTCATGATGCATGGAGCCGTGCATAGCGTGATGACCGTCTCGAAGATGACCGAAAGGATTAAAAACCCAGTCAGCGATCATCCCTATCGAGCGATGCTGGTCAAAGAGTTTCCAGTCTTCTCCTGTATTGCGATCATTCCCTGCATGATGTAATCACGGGGAATAAAATAGACGAGATAGTGTTTATCTTCCTTTATCCGTTCGCGCACTTCCGGAAGCGAGAGAATCGATGCCATCCGGTGCTCCATCTTGAAACTGTCCTCAGGAAGAATCGCCAGTGCGGCTACGTTTCCTCCTTCCGTCCAAAGAGTGAGATGGTTGACCGTATAGGCTCTGAGGAGGAACGCACCACCGAGGACGATGATTGAAAGACCCACGCCAAACATGACCTTTCCCACTTTCGATGAGGGCGAGATCAACCTTTCGAGTCCTCGTGGGAGAAACATACCGGTCCTTTTCATGAACGGCTCATACGTGTCCCGGTGAGCGTTTAACATGCGTCGCTCTTCGTCTTTGGCGAGAAAATAGTAAACAAAAATCATCACGATCCAGAGAACGATGGTTAGCATCCTCGGCCAGAGAATCGCGAGCCCCATGCCAGCTATGCAGAGGGCGAGGTATTGGGGGTGGCGGATAACTGAGTAGAGGCCTGCGAGCACAGTCCCTTTTTTAGTGAATTTGGCTATATAAATCTGGGCTGCACATATAAAAAAGAGCGCCATGCCGATGACAAAGAGTATCGAGCCCATAATCCGAATGGACCGGAGTAACTTATCAGCAGGCAATATCATGTGGGGGAGGTAAAACGCACTCAGCCATCGCGTTGAGGGATGGGCTGCAAGTTTGAGGAGGACGGGGTTGAAGACAGAATAAAAGAAGCCCGCAAAGGGGCTTATCATAATGAGCACTTCAAAGGCGATGATAAAGTAGAGAATGAGTGTGCTCCAGAGGAGCTGTTCCGTGTATTCATGTAGCCTCATCTATGATGAAAGACGGTTGTGGCGCAAAGGACGTGCGTGCGATTAATCAAATGTAGAATCAACGAAAAATTGTTAAATATTACCCCTTTCGTTCTTAAATGTGGCCGTTGCTTTGCCTACATTGTTTTCTAAAAAGCTTCCCCAGGTTATTCGTTACAGTTGAGGTGCTGACTGATAAAACTTTGACGCAAGGCTTTGAAAAATGCCTCTTTCTGTTCTGGACGCAAGAGCTGTTTCATTTTTAGAATATGTTCAAAAACACGTTGCTGGATGGCAGATTGAATAGATAGCATATCTTTTCTTATGAGATTGACTTGTTCTATATCGAAAGAGTCCTGTTCCATCAGGGCAATCATGTTGTTGCGTTTTTCATGAATTTCACTCGATAATTTATAGAGTTCTTCATGGAAATCATGCGCCAAGGGCGTTATGAGCGCAAGCTGTTCCTGTGAGAGCCCCAAAAGGGTATATAAATAAGTATCCTTTGTAGCAAAAAAACATCCTTTGGAGTTGCCAGCGTTTCTAGTTTGTACAAATCGCAGACCGAGCATGGCGGCACCGCCAGCATTCATTGCCAGCGAGAGTACGAGAATCAATATCCATATTTTGTTCTTCATTATTTCACCTGTGTGGCATCACTCACCAATAAAAGATAACCCTGAGCAAGTGAACCCTTCGGGGTTGGCGCAAATACATCTAATGCTTCAAGTGTTACAGATTGTCTTTGTGGTGCGGTTACCATCATATTGTCTTCCATTGCGGTTCGCCCCATCCAGCCACCCACCACAAGACCCAAGACGACCATGGCCGCCAAAGCGATAGGTGCGGGAAACATGAGATCCAGTGCCCGTATCCAATTAAAGATCCTCGGCTTGGGTTGCTCATTAATCTTCCGCATGATTTTATGAGAAAAGTCAGGCTGCGGTTGGGTGGGGATGGCATCTTCCAAAGCCCGCCAGAGATGATGCAAATCTGCAAGAGCTTGTTGGCAGTCCGAGCATGCCGCGAGATGTGCTTCTATCCTAAACCGCAAAGCAGATGAAATCTCTCTATCCTCAAAAGCGGAAAGTTTTTTGCGCACTGTCCTGCAGTTCAATGATAAGGGTGATGATTTGTTCATAGGCCTTTCTCCGTTTATCCAGATCAGATTAACGCCTTCTTAATTAATTAAACTGACGAGGAACAAAAAACCTGCGGTTATTTTTTTTGGGGGAGCAATTTTTTTTGAAGGTTAACCTTTGCCCTAACCAACAAGGCTTCCACGGCAGCGACGGAACAACCAATAACAGCGGCAATCTCTTGATAGGATAATTCTTCATATCGTCGGAGCACCACGGCCAGTCGTTGATTGGGTGGCAGAGATTCGATGGCGGCGAGGACAAGGCGATTCTGTTCGGCGTGAATGGCCGCGTCTTCAGGCGAAAGGACAGGGCTCACGGCTTCCCGAATATCGTTGTCACCGGAGTTCCAAAATGAACCAATCAACCAGATGTTGCGCCGCCACAGCGATCGGGCTTCGCTTTTACAAACATTGGCTGTAATCGTGTACAGCCAAGTGGTGAATTTGGAGGTTGAGGTATAGTTTTTAGATGAGCGCCATATCCGTACAAATACCTCCTGGGCGAGGTCATTCGCCTCCTCTTCTTTCCCAAAAAATCGGTAGATTAACCGAAAAACAGCGTCCTGATGACGATTGATCAAGCAAGTGAAAGCAATTTTGTCACCGTCAGCCACGAGCAGCATAAGGTCTTCACTGACTAAAGACGGGTAATCTTTTTTCACGTTATGCTTGAGATCGCTCATGACTTGATAAAATTCTGCAGAACTTTGCCAAGTTGAAACATACTCCCTGACACCTGGAAATGCATTGCCCAGATTCAGATCAGCTGCTCAAAAATCTGGAAAAGATCTAAAACCTCACGGATGTCCCGCACTGGCATAGGACGCACCCCATCCCCCTCCTAATGATTTGATCAGGGCTACAGCTGCAACTACATTCTGTCCGAGCAAGCGCATGCTGGTGCGTTCTGTCGTAATAACAATGTTTTGTGCTGTCGCCACTTCCAAATAGGTCACGAGACCAGAATCATAGCGATTGTTCGCTATCTCCAGTTGCTTACGTGCTGACTGCAAGGTATCTCTTACCTCTTCATATTGTTGGGCGAGCAGGTGCTCGGCTGCGAGATTGTTTTCAACATCTGCGAAGGCTGTAAGTACAGTTCCCCGGTATTTGGCGACGGTTTCCTCGTAGGCCGCTTTTGCTTGCTGATACGAAGCGGTGAGCTGCCCACCCTGAAAAAGAGGTGCCGTTAACGACGGGCCAACCGCCCAAAATCGACTCGGCCAATCGAAAAGATTATCGGTATATCCGCTCTGGAAACCAGCCTGACCACTCAACTTGAGCGTCGGAAAAAAAGCAGCCTTGGCCACGCCAATAGTGGCATTAGCGGCAGCCATGCGGCGTTCGGCTGCTGCGATGTCCGGTCTTCTCTCCAACAGTTCGGAGGGAAGACCCGGTGGAAGGATGATGGGTTCTAAATCCAAGGGGTGTTCCTTGAGGTGAAAAAGAGAGGCGTTTTTTCCGGTCAGTACGGCCAGTGCATGTTCGAACTTTGCGCGCTGTAACGCATTATCTGGCAGTTGGGATATGGCATTTTTGAGAATGGTCTCAGCCTGGGCTACATCCAGATCGGAAACCATGCCCTCAGCCCTGCGGTTGCGAACGAGAGCAAGCGACTTGCGGTACGCTTCGATACTCGAAAGCAATAGTGTTTTAT
>Ga0364909_10361_pt1 | contig 10608 bp, 8 predicted proteins | sample SorcelJu500001C3_3_FD_206966 | JGI IMG/M metagenome (GOLD analysis project Ga0364909, IMG submission 206966) | Enriched cells from Trout Bog Lake Hypolimnion, Wisconsin, USA - BchlTB.June25.5000.01.C3 | ecosystem: Environmental > Aquatic > Freshwater > Lake > Hypolimnion/Profundal zone | place... | reverse complement strand
AGTTTTTTTTCTGTTTATTTTTGCCCCGATAGTGCGTCTTGAGAGCTGTTTTGAACTTTTAGTTCGAAATTATTTATGCTTTTGTAAATAAAATATTTTTTAGAAAAATTAGAAAAATGATATCGATACAAGAAGAAAGGAATTTAGGACAAATGGGAAAATCTTTAATTATAGTCGAGTCTCCAGCCAAGATGAAAACTCTCAAGCAGTTTCTTGGGGCCGGATATCTATTCGAATCTTGCTTCGGGCATATCCGCGATCTGCCAGAGAGTGAGTTTGGGGTCGACGTTGAAAATGACTTTGAACCGACATACGTTGTCATGCCTGATAAAAAAGAGGTCATTGCCAAACTCAAAAAGGCAGCGAGTGCCTGCGATATAGTCTATTTATCCCCCGACCCGGACCGCGAAGGAGAGGCTATTGCCTGGCACATCAGCCAGATTTTGCCAGCCAACACCAAAATCAAAAGGGTGACCTTTAACTCCTTTACTAAAGATGCTGTACGAGATGCCTTGAAAAACCCGCTCGATCTTGACATGGCGCTTGTGAACGCCCAGCAAGCAAGGCGCCTTCTTGATAGACTTGTAGGCTACAGTATCTCACCCCTACTTAATAAGCGTCTCAGACGAGGAAGAGGAAAGTCAGTATCAGCTGGTAGAGTGCAGTCAGTTGCCCTAAAAATCGTGGTCGATCGCGAACGTGAAATCGAAGCCTTTAAACCACAAGAGTACTGGACTATTTGGACCTTACTTGCCAACCAGGTCAGCGAAAAGCCCTTCAAAGCGACCCTCTTTGCTATTGATAACAAGCGCATCGAAAAAGAGGCCGTTGAAGGCAAAGTTGAAGGCGTGGACTTTATGCGTCTCAACACCGAGATGAGCTCGAAACAGGTTGTCGAAGAGCTGAAACAGTGTAGTTTCGTTGTCACTCGAGTAGATCGCAAAGAAAAGAGAAGAAATCCAGAAGCGCCCTTCATTACTTCTACGCTACAGCAAGAAGCTTCGCGCCACTTCCGCTTCTCCCCTGCTCGCTGCATGCAAATCGCCCAGACCCTTTATGAGGGGGTAGACCTTGGCGCAGAAGGGGCTGAAGGTTTGATCACCTATATGAGAACCGACTCTGTGCGCTTAGCACCAGAGCCAGTAGCGCAAGTTCGCGACTACATTAAGAAAGAGTATGGCGATCAGTTTTTGCCGGAGTCAGCACGTGCCTTCCAGTTGAAAAAAAGTGCCCAGGATGCCCACGAAGCGATCCGTCCCACAAACTTGGCCCATCACCCTGATGCCATTAAAGAGTTTTTAAGCCGCGACCAGTACCTTCTTTACTCTCTTATCTGGAAACGCTTCATCGCCTGCCAAATGACCCCTGCCATCTATGATACGGTCTCTGTCGATATTCAAGCAGGCTCTCGCTATCTTTTAAGAGCTACTGGCTCGATCATGAAATTCCCCGGCTTTCTTTCCGTTTATGAAGAAAAACAGGATGAAGATAATGAAAAAGAGGAAGACAAAATGCTTCCTTCTATCAGTGAAAAGGATCTTCTTAATCTCAAAGAAATCAACTCTGAACAGTCCTTTACAAGACCGCCGCCACGCTTTACAGAAGCATCACTTGTCAAAGAATTGGAGAAGTCTGGCATTGGTCGTCCATCAACTTATGCTGCGATCATGAATAAAATTCAGAGTCGCGACTACACCGTTAAAGAGCAGGGTAGATTGAAGCCAACTGAGCTTGGCAGATTGATTTGCGACATGCTTGAAGCAAGCTTTAAAGATGTTGTCAATATTGGCTTTACAGCGGCCATGGAGGACAATTTAGAACTTGTTGCAGAAAATAAAAAAGAGTGGAGAGTACTGCTTTCTGAATTCTGGAAAGCGTTCAATCCGACGCTCCAAATTGCCGAAACTCAAGCCTTCGTTCCAAAATTAGAGACAGATTTGATTTGTCCTAAATGCGGCGGCAAGCTACAAAAAATTTGGTTCAAGTCAAAGTACTTTTTGGGTTGCGTCAATTATCCAACGTGTGACTACACAGGTTCCGTTGAAGAGGCAACCTTTGATAAGACCCAATATCAAGAAGGGTTTGATTTTAGTCAGCGCTGCCCCGTCTGCCAATCGGAGATGAAGTTGCGCTTTGGAAAATTTGGCCCATTTTTAGGATGTACCACCTATCCGGACTGTAAAGGCATTGTCAATATTCCTAAGAAGGGTGAAGAGGTACTCGTTGAATCAGAGCAGGAGAAAGTAAGCTGCCCTGCTGTAGGATGCGTAGGCCACCTTGTAAGAAGGCGCTCGCGTTTCGGCAAGATGTTTTATTCTTGTTCTGAGTTTCCATCGTGTGATGTGATCGGTAACAGTACTGAGGCAGTGGCACTCAAATATGTCGACCATCCAAAGACAGCTTATAGCAAACAAACCAAAACCAACAAAAGGAGGCCAAGTATGGCAACCAAGAAAAAGGCTGCAGCTAAGAAAAAAGCTCCAGCTAGAAAAACAGCTGCTAAGAAAAAGCCAGCTGCTAAGAAGAGCTCTAAGAAGTAGGCTCTGAAACTGCTTCTGCACTCGTGCAGAAGCAGTTTTTTTTATTTCTCTTTCTTTGCTTTGCGCAAAGTTCCAAGCCGTATATCTCCTGATCCAGAGCGCATAATCGCTCCCGCTTCTCCTTCCACTGTTTGATCTATACTTCCTATAAACACATTGTGATGCGTGGGTTTTGATTGCATGGTTGGTACTTTGACACTAATCTCGCCACTTGCCGAGCGTACATCAAAAAAGAGCTTTGGAAATGGTGTGGAAACAAAATTGATATCGCCGCTTCCTGTCTGTATGAATAACTTTTCAAGCGCTGAAAAATCACCCTTAAGACGAATAGCTCCCGACCCCGTTTCAATTTTTACAAATTTCTTAGCCACAAAACCCTCTGCCTGTATGCGTCCAGAGCCGGTTGTCAAAAGCAAATTTCCGGAACTTTTTTGTAAAGAAATAGCACCTGATCCACTTTTAGCCTGAATCGTTTCGAAATTTGAGTCATCAATGACAATTTGACCAGAGCCAGTGTTGAGCTGCACAGATCCCCTACAGGTGCTACAGACAAGCTTTGCATCGCCACTTGAACCCACAATCTCCCCCTCATACCCCTCTATAGCAACAGTTCCACTTGCAGTTGAAAATGAAAGCTTGCCTTGACTCATGATAATGTTCATAGGTGCCGTGACACTTTCTCCGTCCAGCTCACCTGCAAAATCATGCGCCGTAATCTTTCCGACATAATTTTTTACCTCTACCTTAACTCCTTGAGGCACTTTCAAAGTAATATCGGCAAAAAGATAGATAGCAGCAAGTGAGGGCTCGGTCATCACTGTCACCTCTTTATCCTGATAGGCAAGTTTCGTTTTGTACTTAAAGCCACCCTTTTCCCTCTTTTTACGTGATTCTTTAGCGCCATCCTCCTTTGCAGGGTAGTAGTAGATGGCATGCTCAGAAACGGGATAGGAAGCTGTGAGCTGCACCTTTTTAGATTCCGACTTCTCCTCCACCTTTATCTTAAGCTTGTCACCAAGCTCTTTAGCCCGCTTTTCCTCTTTGGCAATCGAGTGGATGGTAGTTTGCCACTCAACGGCAGTTCCCTGACTGCTCTCAACTGTCACAGTGCCCACTAAATTCAGAACTTCTATCGTAAAATCGCTTCCTACAGCTATCTCGCCTTTAGCCTCTACAACCTGCTCAAAAGGCTCTGCTGGCTTACTTTCTTCTACCACTGCCACATCAGCACTGCCAGTATTTAGCCACGTTGCAAAGAGAAAAATGGCTACACTTAATAGTTTGGCAGCATATGACATACCGGTACCTTTTTGTAATTTGATGGCGTAGATGATACGATTTCGATCTTCAAATCACTAGCACTTTCCGTGATGTGTATAGGAACGGTTGAAAGGCATGAGTCTCATTTTCAGATTCAACACAGAGACGCAGAGAGAGAAAAAAAAGAAAAATAATTAATAAAATATGCATGCAAGTATATGCACCAGTTCATTTTTTTATTGTTTGATCTTTCCTCTTCTCCTCTTCTCTGCGTTGAATCTAAAAGTAGGCCTCATGCCATTCAACCGCTTCCTTTGCGTTGTTGCAAAAATAGCCGTTATTATTTACGCTCACGGTTTGCTGGACTCTCATGCAATAAATTTACAATATACTGTAAGTAAGGTAGTTATGTTAAAATATTTATTTCTTTTGCTTCTTTTAGCCGCTGTCAGTTTTACAGGTTGGTATGGCTTCGAGCACTATGATGAGCTAGCCTCTTATGTCACCTCATCACAAAAAGAGGGGCCTATCTTGACCTTTGAAGCAGCCTACACCCCTGAAGAGCTTATGCAAAGGCATGAACGGGAGCTGTTGAAAGATCAAAATCACCTCTATGGAAAAGCTAGTGTCAAATTTCTTCCTTTCCTCTTGATGGATGTCAAATACAGCAGGGCGGATAAATCGACGCAAGAGGCTAAGCTGATCTGGAATCTGGAAAATGGAGAGATGGTACTCGACACACAAACCTTTGATACCACTCACGGCTTTGAGGACTGCATCAACGCGAGAGCTATGGAAGATGACTTTCGCATCCTCCACGCCCTGCATCGCCATGGTGGCAAAGCAACTAAAGAGGCCCTCGCGCATGAGCTGGGTATGGATCAGGCTGTTCTTCTTGATCGTCTTGAAGCATTGAGAAAAAAACATCTTGTGGCCATCAAACTAGATACTGTGCGCATCCATTTAGAAAGCCCACTTTTACAGGTGGCGCCCCAAACGCGCGTCTACCACTACTTTGTCACAAAAAATGTTCCTGGTGATAGTCAGATTGCTCCACGCTACTCCAAAGACCAAGTCCGAAAAATTGCAAAAGCTGCTTTCGGCCCCGATTTTGCCATCCGCTCAGAGCATCTGCTTTTTGTGCCGATCTTCCAGATCAGCGTCCAAAACCCCGATGGTTCAACGTTGAAAACCTACTGGAATGGGATTACCGGAAAAAAAGTAGAATTAAAACGTTTTCTATAAAAACGGCTAAATAAGCTTGCGTAGGGCCTCTTTGAGCTCAGCAATGCCAATGCCCTGCTCAGCTGAAATCACAAAAAGCTGATGCTTCTTACCAAGAGCTTTGCGCAGGGCCTTGATATGAGGCTCTGCCTCTTCTAGGTCGCATTTGTTCAGCACTACAAGGCAGGGACGTTGAAGAAGGGCTGGCTCATAGGCTTCAAGCTCCTGACGCAAAATAGTGAAATCCTCTTCGGGATCTCTTCCATCAACGGCTGCTGCATCGATCACATAAAGCAGCGCTTTTGTGCGTTCAATATGCCGTAAGAATTCAAAGCCTAAGCCTCGATTATCATGTGCCCCTTTAATAATCCCTGGAATGTCAGCCAGCAAAATTTTTGAGCCATCATCTAAGTAAAGATACCCTAGATTAGGCTGTAGGGTTGTAAATGGATAGGGCGCAATTTTCACGCGAGCTGCAGCCAGCTCTTTTAACAGCCTTGATTTACCAGCATTGGGAAAGCCAATGATGCCAATATCAGCAATGAGTTTCAGCTCAAGCTCAATCACTATCGTCTCACCCTCGGTACCAGGCTTGGCTATATTTGGCGCTTGATTTGTTGGGCTGCGGAAGAAGTGGTTGCCCTTGCCGCCTTTACCGCCCTGGCACAGCTTGAATGAGTCACCATCTTGAGTAAAGTCGTGAATGACCTGCTGCGTTTCGGGATCTTTTAAAAGTGTGCCACAGGGGACTTTGAGAATCAGATCTTCACCATTTTTTCCCTGCCTGCAGGCAGAGCCACCAGCCCCACCATCTTGTGCACGGATGATGCGCTTATAGGTAAACCAGTCGAGCGAATAGACATTATGGTCTGCTTGCAGATGGATAGAGCCACCCCTTCCGCCATTGCCCCCTGCAGGGCCACCTTTAGGGATATATTTTTCTTTTCTCCAGGCCACAACACCATTGCCGCCTTTGCCTGCAATGCACTCTATTTTCACTCGATCGACGAACATATTTTTCTCTAAAATAAAAAAGCCACAGAAGACAAGGTCTTCTGTGGCAAATCTTTGGACCAAAACTCGTTTATGCTTCTACTGAAGTCACAGAAACGTAGGTGTTGTCTGCCTTACGATAAGCTACAAACCCATCAGCAACTGTGTAGAGCGAGTCATCTTTTGCGCGCCTTACATTCTTTCCAGGATGCCATTTTGTGCCTCGCTGGCGAACAAGGATGCTGCCTGCTGTTACAAATTCACCCGCTCCAGCTTTAATACCAAGCCGCTGTGAATGAGAATCACGACCATTCTTTGTCGAACCCTGACCTTTCTTATGTGCCATTTTATGCCTCTTTCCTTTTCCCTTAACTGACTATATCAATGATCTTCACTTGCGAGTAGCGCTGACGATGACCAAACTTTCTATACTGGTTCTTACGGCGCTTATACTTCACTGACTGAATTTTCGGTCGGGTCACTTCATCGACAAGTTCGCCCTTCACAAGGCTTCCTGAAACTGTCGGGGCACCAATTTTCACGGCACCACCTGTTTCACCAATAAATAGCACTTCGCGAAACTCAACTGTATTTCCTGGCTCTGCATCGAGGAGATCCACACAGATCACATCCCCTTTCTTCACACGAAACTGCCGACTACCACTTCGAATAATTGCGTACATAATATCCCCATTAATCATGAAAATTGTGACTATGATAGCGAAACCGCTGGATTTCTCACAACAAGAAATAATATGGCCAGAACTGGACTCGAACCAGCGACACAAGGATTTTCAGTCCTCTGCTCTACCAACTGAGCTATCCGGCCATAAGAAAGACGCAGGAGAACATAGCTCAATCTGCTCTTTTCTTTCAACGGCTATTTGCGTAATTTGTGGACATTGCAGAAAAAGTGAGTAAATGAGAACATAAAAAGTGAGTAAACTAAAACAGAAAAAGTGAGTAAATCGACAATTTATGAAAAATGCTGTCCCAGAGGCGCTGTCACGTGTTCATGCAATTATGGAGCAAAAAGGAAGCCATATTCTCCATACCAATGATATTGAACGGCTAGATCGTGAGTTACTCGTCCGTAATCATTGGCTACAGGAGATCATTCAAGGTTGGTATCTTGTAGTGCGTCCAGATGTGCTTCCGGGCGATTCCACAGCCTGGTATGCTAATTTTTGGGATTTTCTAAGCGTCTATTTACAGCACTACTACGGTCAAGAATACTGTCTTTCGGCTGAATGTTCTATTGACTTGCATATTGGCAGTCTTGCCATCCCGAAACAGGTTATTGTGATGGCTCCAAAAGGGCGAGGAGAGCCCATGGAACTACCTTATGGCACTTCTCTTCTCGTGTACGCAACCAAAAACCTGCCAGAAGAGCGCGAAGAAAAAAGAGGGCTTCAAGTGATGCCACTTGCCTACGCCCTTTGTAAAGTTACTCCTACCTATTTTCAGACAACTCCACAGGATGCAGAGATAGCACTTCGAACAGTGACCGATTTTTCTGAATTGTTTCGCATTATCGAACAACACAATTTTAAAAGTGGCGCTGAACGGCTCATTGGAGCCTACAGATTTTTAGACTATGATGCTGCAGCCGATGAGCTCAAAAACGGTTTAAAAAGCCGTGGTATGGCTATTACAGAAAAAAATCCCTTTGTTTGCGAAACAGCACTACTTCCAAAAATGCGCTATGCGTCCCCTTATGCAGCGCGTATATTTGCTCTGTGGAAACAGTTTCGACCTATTGTTGTAGATAACTTTCCAACGCCACCTGGCTTGCCAAAAAACATTCCATTTTATTTGCAAAAAGTCACGGAAATCTATGCCAAAGATGCCTACAACTCACTTTCCATTGAAGGCTATAAAGTAAATAAAGAGTTGATTGAACGAGTAAAAAATGGAGAGTGGCTGCCTGAGAAAAATCATGAAGATTCTAAAGAGCGCAACGCTCTTGCAGCACTTGGATATTATAGAGCGTTTTCAGCTGTAAAAGATTCTATTGAACAGATTTTACGAGGAACTTCATCTGCTATAATTGCTCAACGAGATCTTCCACAATGGTATCAAAAGCTTTTTTATCCCGCAGTGGAAGCACAGATTATTTCTCCCTCAGAGCTTATCGGGTATCGTCGTCACCAGGTATACATCCGTAACTCACGTCACACGCCGCCTGCCAAAGAGTACCTTTTAGATACCATGGAGGCATTCTTTCACTGTTTACAAGAGGAGACTCATCCGGGAGTTCGCGCAGTATTAGGTCACTTTCTTTTTGTTTATATTCATCCCTACATGGATGGGAATGGGCGTACTGGCCGTTTTTTGATGAACGCTATGTTAGCCTCCGGTGGCTATCCCTGGACAGTAATTCAAGTGGAATATCGCGATCGCTACTTTGCAGCTTTAGAATCGGCAAGCGTGGATGCAAACATACTCCCATTCACTAAATTTGTAGTTTCGGAAATGAAATCGCGTTAACTATTTTGAAAGCTGTATGAGGTCTTTGAGCACGTTGACCGCCTCTTGTAGTTGTATCCCCAGAATCAGTGTGTCAGCCTCATGTTCGGTCAATGTCTCGACAGCTGTGGTGCCATCTATTTTTTTTGCTTCTGTAAGCGGAAGCCCCTGGAGAAAATGCTGGTACTCCTCATTTTCAGAAAGCCGTTCTTCTGACTTTTTTTGCAGCTCCGGAATCCATTTGCGATACTTCGTTATGGGCGCTTGCAGATAGGGGAGGTAGTATTTTTGATAGCTTACCTTCATCGTGTCATCTATATCTGTCAGTGGGTCATCAAAGGAGGGGGGGATTGAGTCTTGCGACAAGGGATATTCAAGGTACTGCTCACCCACTTTCTTGTGATAATAGATCCCCGGCACGACGACATCTGCCTTCACCCCTTCGAGCTGTATGGAATGGCCAGACACCGTGTAGTAGCGGCCGATCGTCACTTTAAAGGAGGGCACCTTATCATTTTCTGTGGCCGTCTGTACTTGAATCGAGCCTTTGCCATAGGTGCGCGCATCGCCTACAATAACAGCAACGCCATAGTCCTTCAAAGCTTCAGTAACGATTTCAGCAGCCGATGCCGTTTCATTCGATGTCAGGATCACCATGGGTCCAGAAAAGCTCACCGACGGGTCTAGGTCACGAAAATAGTGCATCTGCCCATCTTGCGTTTTAGAAACGGCTATCACCCCGCATTTGATGAACATCCCAGCAACTTTTACAGCCTGCATCAAATAGCCGCCCAGATTATCTCGTAAGTCTAAAAGTAGACCCTTGATTTTGCCTTTTTTAGAAAGCATCTCCAGCGCTTTTTTCATATCTTCCACACTTGAAATGCCATCCGCTGCTTCATAAAAAGAGTGGAGGGCAATCTCTGCAATGATGCCTCCTGGCACTATCTCATAACTTGAATCCACGCGCCCTTGGCTGATCACGACCCTGGCTCTTGGCAAAACAACATAAAACAGCACACCAAGCTCGCTTTTTAGCTCAAGACGCACATCACTTCCAATAACCCCCTGCAAGCTCTGCATCAGCTCATCTAAATTCCAACTGGCAACTTTTTGGCCATTCACTGAAATGATCTCATCACCTTCACTGATCTTGCCATTTTTTTTCGCTGGGCTGTCATCGAGCATTTTGGAGATGTAAAAATTTTTCCCCCGCGCCTCAATTTCCACCCCAAGCCCTACAAAGTCCTTTTGCAGATTCATCTTCAGGTTATTCGCCTCTCTTGGGTTCATAAAGGCAGAATGAGCATCTAAGCTTGCTGTGAGGGCATCTAAAATGTGAAAGGTAAAGAGATCTTCTCTTTGCCCGGACGAAAGTAGCTTGCCCTCTTTATTTTCATACAGATAGTTATTCTCAAAGTCCCTCAAAGCATCTTCTACATCCTCTTTTGCTTCATCGAAGGCTATGCCTTGACTCTCTTTTGCCTTTAAAAGCTCTGCTACCTCAACCCCTATTCGTAATTGCAGTTTTTCATACGTTTCCGGAAAGGGAGCTTTCAGACTAAAGTCTAAGTGAGGATCCTGCGAATTTTTTTTCAGAGCCTCGAGCGTGCTGTCGATATCTTTGAAGCTCTTATAATCCAGTTTTTGCCGTACATCACGTGCCCGTTTGATGGCCCCTTGAAAAAGTTTGATCACCTCAGTAAAAAATCGAAAATTGTTGTCTTGATATTCTTCAACAAGCATGTACAGTTTGGTATTGGGAAGGCTGATTACGGGAAGGGCCTCTCCAGCCAGCAGGTAGCATCTATGCGGGTCGAATTGATCACAAAAAAGCTCCACAGCGCGATGCATGATCTCTGTTGTCATCTCCTTTTGACTGACATGCTCTTTGAAGATTGTATCCATAATTTTATGCACATCTTGAATTGTCAGCTGTGTTTGTGCTTTAGTAGCGTCAGCACTACCAAGGGGGAGGAGAGGCGCACAAAAGAAAAACAGCACAAATATATAAACTATGCGGCATGCGTGAAGATGAATCATTTTTCCTCAAAAGTACTTTATTCGTTCTTAATACGTTATACCTATGAATTTAGGCAAAAAATTAGTGGAGTAATCGTAT
>Ga0364909_10367_pt1 | contig 10610 bp, 9 predicted proteins | sample SorcelJu500001C3_3_FD_206966 | JGI IMG/M metagenome (GOLD analysis project Ga0364909, IMG submission 206966) | Enriched cells from Trout Bog Lake Hypolimnion, Wisconsin, USA - BchlTB.June25.5000.01.C3 | ecosystem: Environmental > Aquatic > Freshwater > Lake > Hypolimnion/Profundal zone | place... | reverse complement strand
TTGGTCACAACAACTTGGTTTTTTGGACACAGGCTGGAGCTAACCACTTGATTTTAAAGGGTTAAAATGGTTCGCTCGGAGGGACTCGAACCCCCGACACCTTGGTTCGAAGCCTGATACTCAATAATAGGAAACATTATAAATCAACAACTTACGATGCATCACATCATCGAATTACTGCCTAGAACTGCCACAAACACACTACAAACGGCCACAGTTACGGCACGTTTTCGTCACTGTTGTATCAGGCAGTGCTAGGCAGTAGTCCCTTCATACAACCAACCAAAAACTATCTTTAACTTATCCCAATAATATGAATGAGGTTTTAAATTAGCAATTTGATGGGCAAGCATGGCACTCCAATCATTAATCAAATCTTTTTTACTGTCCATGGAGTTAATTAACGATAAAGTTGGCAACGCAACTTGTTTGAAAGCGCACTTTTTGACCAAAATCTCATAAACCACTTTTGGATCCAAGTTCCAACGTGTATCAAAGTGAATATTCACAATATCAAACAAATCACGGGGTCGCATTCTTTCAACAAGTGCCCGCAATTTTTCGGCTATTATTTCCTCAATACAATAAGTATAAATTAGATTTTTATTACATACCGCAATGTCTGAGTAATGATGAAGAATAGATCTTTCGTCGGGTGGGCATACTAAAATCTCATCGTTAGTCAAATCCAGCTTAACCGTCGCATTACTGCCTTTTCTTTGCATTGGACCTTTATAGGATAATCTACCTTCTATCGACATTTTTCCTCTAGGATTTTCATATTGCTCAAACCTTATCTCGTCAGTAGGAATTGAAATCCCTGTTTCTTCATAAATCCAATCGGAAATTTTTGCAAACTCTGCCAACAAAAAATTAACGTTAATATGTGTGTCATCAGTAATTGTAAAATCCAGGTCTTCTGAAAACCTATATTCATCAAAATAGCATTTTTTTAAACACGTACCGCCTTTAAAAATCCATTTCTGATTCAATTCTTCGGCATTAAAAATACCCGCTAATAACCAACTCAATACATAATCTTTTTCTATTGAATTGGCAGACAAACCATATTTTGCTGCCATAGTCATTATTTCTTGCTTATGAATCATGACGTATCTCTTTCCAACCACTAGGAACCCACAGACTCCAACGACTAACTAACTTATCACAGTCCATTGCAGCTGAGAGCTTGGCGTAACCTTTGGTTAGGTTCATTAAACAAAATTGAATTAATTTTTCTTCATCAGGAAAAAACTTTTCAATTAAAAACCCTAGTCGCTTAATTACAGCACCATTTTTTGTTTGTTCTAAATAAGCAATCATCAAGTCAAAGTCTTTATGCGGGGATCGATAATAGGCTTGAATAACATCGACAATAAAGCGGATGCCTCCACAAAACTCTGGAAACATCAGTAAATCAATGATCGTGCGAGTAGGATCGGAGATGTGTATCTTCACATCATTTAACCATACTGATTTAAGACCAAAAAAATAACACGCCTGAGTTGTATGTATATAATATTCACAACCAGCAATAGTTTCATGCCTTTTTCTCACTGGTTTTTGCGACATCACCGTAATTGTACGAAACAATTGCTCAGTCAAATCCCAATGGCTTACCGCATTTACACCGCCAATGTAACAAGGAGAAAATAGTTTCTCCGCAATGACAAATGGTTCTTCTACAACAATATTACTCGTTGGCGACTCAAGCGGTACAGGAAGGTATACGCCATAATAAATACGCTTTAACCACCCCTTCTTCGCTAACAAAGACAACAACATAGACGCTTTATTGTTAGCTAATCCTAAAATACTAGCGGCCTCTTTAACAGAGATTGTTACATGGGTTTCCCTGAGCAACGCAGAATATTGATCTCGCTCTAGTTTACCTAAGCCTATTGTATTTACGCCACCCAGACTACTATAGTTCATATGTAATAATTTTATTATTCAATAAATAATTACATACATAATATACTATCAAAAAGATGAATACTATATTTCATATGTATTATTTTTGTTTTTAATTAAAATTAAGCTTGTGAAATATAGTTTTCTTATGGCTTTTTAAAAAGCTCTTACGGCGAAGTTAAAAACAAACGATCCCCAATCGACTCAAACAACGGTAAATAATTCTCATCATTCTCTATCAATTGCATCGCATGAGATAACGCACCAAGAATAACCGATTTATTAAATCCATCCATTCCCGATTTAATAACTAATCCCCCAAACTCAATTTTACGGCGCGTATCCGCACGACGTTCTTTGAGTTTTTCAAGCGCTAAGGATTTTTCGCAACGAGCTACTTGTTGCTGTTGTTTAATAACTTGGGCATGGGTCGTCATGGTTCAACTCCATCGCTGGCAATTTTGCCGAAGACGCGATCCAGTTGCGCAATATCTAATTGTTGCAAACCGTGTTTGTAGGCCAGTGATCCAATTTCAAGCTTGTGTTTTTGCTGTAACTTCTCAAGCTTAATTTTAGCTTTTTCGATTCTATCCAAGAGTACTGCTTCCATTTGGGATACTGTCTGTTTAGACATTTTTATTCTCCACAAATGTTGTTAACGACCAAAGCCTATCGCACCCGATCTGCAAAATCAATAGCCCATCAAAAAACGTGAGTGAAGCGAACACAACCTATCACGCAGAGGAACTCAAGTGCGCAATCAGTAATTCCCGCCAGTAAAAAACTCTAGGCTGACAAAGTGTAATAAGCATATACGAAGATTTTTGCTCGTAGACTCTTTAAAAATAAAGCGATTGAGTTTCAAGGGATTTGTTCATAAAATATGCGCCAAGACACGTAACGGTTAAATATTATTTATGATATATAGACGCATGTTAAAATCAAAGATTCATCGTGCTTATGTAACACAGGCAGAGCTTGATTATGAGGGCAGTATTACCATTTCTCCGGAATTACTGGCGGCTTCCAATATTTTGCCTTATGAAGCTGTTCATATTTGGAATGTCACAGCTGGTACTCGTTTTGAGACTTATGCTATCGAAGGTGCCCCAAACTCTCATGATATTTGTGTCAATGGAGCCGCTGCTCATTTAGTAACGCCAGGTGATATTGTTATTATTGCATCATTTGTGCAGGTACTTGAAACGGAATGTCGTGCTCATCTGCCTATAGCAGTGTTTGTTGATGAAAGAAACAATATCAAAGAAATTCGGCCTGAAATAGTCACTTTAACATTTGGGCATGTTTCTGAAGAAGTATGATTTTGAGACCGTAAATTCGAATTAGAGTTTTGAAGTTAAGGATAATGAGGTGAGCTTTATACGGAAATATTTATCTGCGGATGGTTTACTGAATATAGTGAAGCACGGGTTGTACCGTGAAAAATTTAAAGAGATTAAAAACACAGATTACAGCTGGCATGATTGCATCATGTCGGGGCTCGCTGTATTTGGTTTTAAAATGCCTTCATTACTTCAATTTGAAAAGGATAAGGCAGCCGAACCGTTCATTCGACGCAATCTACGCACATTATATGGCGTTGACAAAGCGCCTAGTGATACCTGTATGCGAGAGCGTCTGGACGTGGTGGTACCGCAGCAATTGAGACGACCATTTAAGCAAATTTTTTCTTACCTGCAACGGGGCAAGGCCCTGGAAAAGTACCGTTATCTGGATGGTCATTACATCATCTCCATTGATGGGACAGGACAATATTCATCCGAAAAAGTACACTGTGAGTGTTGCTGTGAAAAGCACCATCGCAACGGTCACATTGAATATTATCACCAAATGTTGGGTGCAGTACTGGTTCATCCAGAGCACCGCGAAGTCATTCCCCTGGCACCTGAGCCTATTGTTAAAGGTGATGGTTCGACGAAGAACGACTGTGAACGAAATGCTTCCAAACGGTTATTGTCTGACTTGCGGCGGGAGCATCCTCACCTGAAAGTGCTTATTGTTGAGGATGGATTAGCTGCCAATTTTCCACATCTGTCTTTGCTTGATGCACTCAATATGAACTATATCATTGGTGTTAAAGCGGGAGACCATGCTTATTTATTCGATTGGATAAAAGATTTGAAATCAACAACACACAATCAAACGGATGAGGATGGCACACAACATAAATTTCGATATTATGATAATGTTCCATTAAATGATGCCAACCATGATTATCGCGTCAATGTATTGGAATATTGGGAAACGAAAAAATCGGGCAAACGGCAATATTTTAGCTGGGTCACCAAGTTCAGTATATCAGAAAAAAATGTTTATCAAATCATGCGTGCCGGACGATCCCGATGGCGAATTGAGAATGAAACGTTTAATACCCTCAAAAACCAAGGGTATAATTTTGAGCACAATTATGGCCATGGATACAAAAATCTGTGCTCTGTCATGACCATGTTAATGATGCTGGCTTTTCTGATTGATCAGGTTCAGCAGCTCTGTTGTAAGGTTTATCAAAAAGCACGCAAACATGTGGGAACCTTGCGAGGATTATTTGAAAAAGTACGTCATCGTATCGATATTGCTGTTTGGGATAGTTGGTATCACCTTTATACGTTTATTGGCGATGTATCGGCTCGACCTCCTCCTGACGAAAAAGGTTGGCTGATAGGATGATCGGAAAACGACAACTATAGAAGGTCGTTGGCTTTGCGCTGCATATTATTTTGGTTTTGGCTGAAATGAGGACAGACGCACTCGGCTTAAAAAGGAGGTTTAGTTGATGTAATAACAGATGTAGTTCAAGTTTTGATCATTCACCTGATCTAGTTAAGATAAATTAAATTGAGCGGGAATCGCTGGTGCGCAATATACATTGCTGCGCAATGTTGCTAAAATCACCCTTCAATATCAAAAAAAATCTTAATGGATAAGGTTTTTTCTTCACTCAAGCAAACCGATGGATCACTGACAGTCAAGGTGACTTCATGGCCATTGCTTTTGCTCAAGTCTCGATTCACAGCCGTAGTAAAGGTCATAGTGCTGTGGCAGCGAGTGCTTATCGAACCGGTAGCAAATTATTGGACTCTCGCACCGGCCTTACACATGATTTTTCAAATCGGCATGATGTTGCCTTCACGACTATTCTTTTACCAGAAGTCGGCAATGACAAATTTTTAGACCGTCAATATTTGTGGAATCAGGCCGAGCTTGCCGAGGTTAGGTGCGATGCTCAACTCTGTAAAGATGTGGTTTTGGCATTACCAAAAGAATTAAGCTTGCTTCAGCAAATTGAGTTAACCAAACGTTTCGCCCAAACGCATTTTGTTAATAACGGCTTGCCTGCCGAGATTGCAATTCACGATCATGGTGACGGTAATCCGCACGCCCACATCCTGCTCCCTACTCGCCGATTGGAACAAGGTCGCTTCTCAAAATACAAAGCACGTGATCTAAACCCCGCTTTTGCCAATGGGCGTATCGTTGAAAATGACTACTGGGGTGAGCGTTGGCGTGAGATGCAAGATGATTTTTTTATCGAGAAAAATATTGATGTCACCGTTGATTTAAACCACCTCATCCCCGAACGCCACCAAGGTAAAATCAAAACTACGGACAATCATTATTTGCTTGATGACAATAAAGCGGTACACCAAGCCCGCCAAGAATTAGCTAGAGATAACGTTGAAACGGTCATTCACCATCTAGCCCAACAACATAGTGTTTTCACCCGACGTGATGTTGAGAGGCTGCTATTTAAAACCTTCCAAGATAGTCAAAATGCAAATGAGTATTTAACCTTAGTTGAGCTTGTTCTGTCTCACAAAAATGTAATCAATTTAGGAGCCAATGATAAAGGCAAAGAAAGCTACACGACCCGCCAACAATACATCCATGAAGCTCGGCTACGACACGATATTGAAAAACTCATGTCGCGCAAAAATCCAATTTTTAGAAAGCCACTTGATAACCTTGCAACACGTTACACCCTTAATGAGGAACAAGAGGAAGCATTAAATTATATCGTTCAGGGCCCTGACATTAGTGTGGTGGTTGGTCGTCCTGGTACGGGAAAAAGTTATTTATTGCAACCAGTTAAAGATTATTTCGAGGCGAATAACGCGGTTGTCATTGGTGCGGCATTATCAGGAAAAGTAGCCAAGGCCATGCAAACCGAAACAGGCATTGAATCCTCAACCATTGCATCCCTTGCTCATCGATTAACACACAACAAAATGCACTTAACTAATAAGCACGTGCTCATTGTTGATGAAGCCGGTATGGTTGATTTTAACAATATGGCCTTGCTGATTCATGCCGCCAAAAAAGCCGCTAGTAAAGTGATTTTGGTTGGTGATCCAGACCAATTAAAACCGATTCATAAAGGCGAAATTTTTCGCGGGATTGCTGCAATTACAGGTTACATTGAATTAGAAAATATTAGACGTCAGACCGAGCAAGGCGATCGACAAGCGAGCCTTAATTTAGCCAAAAGCAATATGGATGCCGCATTGGAGCATTACTCCAATAAAGGCGCAGTCTTGCTCTGCGAAACGCCCGTAGCTGCATGTGAAAAGCTCATTGATGATTGGCAAAAAGAAATTACGAAATCTTCCCTGAGAGACTCCATCCTGCTCGCCTTTACCCGCGCTGCGGTGACTGAATTAAACGAAAAAGCACGCCATGCCTTGAAAGAGAAACACCTGTTAGGCCACGAGGAAATTATTGTTCAAGGCCTTGATCACGAACTTAAAATCTCAACGGGGGAACGCCTGTTATTTCGACAAAATGACCGAGATGTTGGGGTTAGAAATGGCGATTTAGGAACGGTTAGAGCTGCGCATAAAAGTCAATTGCAAGTTGAGCTTGATAGCGGGGAAATTCTCAACATTCCCAAGACCTACCAAGCCATTGATTACGGCTATGCTCTGACCGTCCACAAATCCCAAGGTATGACCACGGAGCACTCGAAAGTACTCATTGATAGCCAATACTGGGACCGACATTTGAGCTTCGTTGCTATGACTCGCCATAAGCAAAGTTTAACGATTTATGCCGATACCATTAATCACCCTGATTTAAATAGTTTAAAGCGCACCTTGTCGCGCTCAACCACCAAGGATAATGTCATTGATTGGCCGCTTGATTTCGCCATCCGCGCGGGTTTAAATCCTGATAAACTCATCGGGAAGGCCATTAATCACGTGGTGGAGATTGGCCATAAAGTTAAAGAGGGTTTTAATTATATCGTGAACTACGAAGCCTATTTGAGCAATGCTAATCAAAAAGCACGTTATCAAGATAAAATCGGGCTCCGTAACGCTGCCAAGCAAGCCGCTGATTACCTTGATAAGCAACATCAAGTCACAAAGCAATACCGCCAATTAGTACAGGACGCTAAAACAAAAAAAATGGAAATCACAGCACTTTCTGAATATGGGGTGTTGAATGAGTTATCAAAAGAGCGAGACAAAGCCGCACATAACCTCTGGGTTACACATCAAAACAGGTTAGGGAAACTTCAGTTAACGACGCTCCATCCTGAAAAAATCAAACAAGCCGCAGCACGCCATGAGAAAATTGACGTTGATGAAAAATATAAAACCCTTAAAGCAGACCACCCTATCTTGGAGCAGTACGATAATCTACTGAAGCAGCGCAAACACTTAACGGGTTATTATTTGGAAAAAATGGATAAAAAACTTCGCGAAACGACAAAGGATTTAATGGCTAATAAAGAATTGATGGCACAGATTAGTTTGACATCCCCTCAACTGATTAACCAGATACAGAATCAAGGGAAACGCTGTCTAGAACAGGAGTTAGAGATAGGTCGTTAATACCTCATCAACACCAAAAGTTGTTTAAATAGGTTCAAAATTACGGGGGATACCTGTTTGACTTGTTTTCTATCGCAGCCCAGTAAGCGTGGCTTATTTCTGCGATTTATTGCTGCTGTACATTTTATACTGATTACGACCCGAATTTTTAGCATCATATAGCGCTTTATCGGCCTGTCCCAACAAGCCATTCGGCTCGATCCCATCTTGTGGGCAGAGCGTTATACCAATACTACCGGAGATATCAACAAATTCATGCTTGATTTGAAAGGGCTTGCTTAGTTCATTCAAAATTTTATCGGCTACTATTTTAACTTGCTCGGAATTGCCTATATTGGTGAGGATAACAGTAAATTCATCACCACCCATACGAGCGACAGTATCCATATCACGCACGCAAGCCTTAATTCGTTCACCTGCTTGCTTGAGCAATATATCACCGGCGCTATGTCCTAACTTATCATTTACTTTTTTAAACCAATCTAGATCAAGAGACAACAAGGCAAATTGTTTATCCTCTCGCATAGCTTGTTTTATCGCTCGATCTAATCTGTCGCTGAATAGACAACGGTTAGGTAGAGAGGTCAGTTCATCGTAATTTGCCATTTGCCAAATTTGAGCTTCAGCAAGCTTTCGCTCAGTAATGTCTCGTGAATTTCCTGCAATAGCCTCGATCTTTCCATTTTCATCAAAAATAGGTGTATAGATATACTCAAAAAAATATTTCTTTCCTGATGGTGAGTAAAAAACCCGGTCGCCATGGCGCGGATTACCTGTATCAAGAACAGATTGAATTGGAGCTTGTTGTTCTGGCTTTAGATGATTTCCCAAATCATAGATAACCCTGCCCAACATGTCATGAGCAGGTTTTTGATACAGATTACTCATGGCCTCATTGACGTATAAAAGAACACCCTCCAAGTCTATAATATAACTAAGGTCAGGAGAGGATGAGAGCATAGTAGATAAATGACGGGCTTGTTGTTCTTTGGTCAAAGAGTAACTGACAATCGACTCATTTAAGGATTGATCGATAGCTTCATTAAAACGCACGAGATCATTCAAATCTGACACGTGCATTGTTTCTTTTGCATTTCCCCAAAGTTTTGTCACACTTGCGCGCAGAGCTCGATATTCGGCAACAACCTCTATAACACTGAAACCTTCATTAAAACGCCCAATCCCATGTTCCTGTGCGGCTGTATCTGTTCTATCTTCTTGCTGCTGAAGCCCTTTAGATTTTGCTATTTGCTCCGACTTAGATTGTTCCTCCTGAAGATCGAGAGCAATAACCAAAAGCATCTTTTTTGCGTGATCGCGCAATATTTTTGTAGTTTGTTTCGCCTTAAATAGGGTTTTAGCAAAATTTTCCCACTCTTGGAGAATGGGTTCTATATTATCCCGAATAAAGGCCGATAGTTTCATTAGTAACCATTTTTTTGCACTTAATTATCAGCGTACAATACTCAAGTCAAGACTACCAGAATATTTTAAACTCAAATTCTTAAAAAACAGTTGCCCGCGTATTGCCTTGCCTATCATGCGGAGCACTTTAATCTTGTTTTATCAGCTAGGTTGACACCAAGCCTATCGACCAAGAGTCTGCTTGACAAGCCTTCGAGCAGAGGGGATTATTAAATTTAAGAATCTAAGAAGAGAACCCATGCCAAAAAGCGCGCCTGAACAAAACCTTCGTTACAGACGCTTATTTGAAACGGCATACGACGGCATTTTGATTTTGGATTATGAAACAGGACAGATTCAAGATGTTAATCCTTATCTCATTAAAATGTTGGGTTATACAAAAGAAGAGCTAATTGGTAAAGAGCTATGGCAAATTGGCGCGATGATCGATAAAAATGCTTCCATCAGAGCGTTTGCAACATTAAAAAAAGAGGGGTACATCAAATACAGTGATTTGCCATTACGCACCAAAGACGGAGATATCATTAGTGTTGAGTTCGTGAGCAATGCTTATGGTGTTAATGGCGACAGAGTTATTCAATGTAATATTCGAGACATCACCAGCAGAAAAACAACAGAAAGTGAATTAATTCAATTTCAGCAAGACTATGTGCACAATATGTATGAAATGGTGGATGCGTTAACTAAAGTTATTGTTACCAGAGACCCCTACACTTACCAACACCAAGTTCGTGTGGCTAACTTATCTGTAGCGATTGCTACAGAAATGAATTTGTCTGTTTTTACAATCGAGGGCTTAAAATTAGCGGCTCTCATCCACGATATTGGCAAAATTAGTGTGCCAATTGAAATCCTAACCAAACCGATTGAACTAACTCAAGCTGAAATAGAAATGTTACGAGGACACGTACAAGCTGGATATGATATCGTCAAGGATATTAATTTTCAGTGGCCTATTGCTCAAACTATTTACCAGCACCATTGTCGCTTAGATGGCAGTGGTTATCCCAATCATCTAAAGGGTGACAACATTATTCTAGAAGCAAGAATACTATGCGTTGCAGATACCGTTGAAGCAATGAGCCATAATCGCCCCTACCGTACATCACTCGGCATCGACGCAGCGTTGCAAGAAATTGAAGATGGTAAGAATAAGAGATATGACCCAATAGTAGTCGATGCGTGTTTGAAATTATTTAGAGTAGATGGGTACGAATTTCCCTCAAGTTCATAAAGGTTTAAAAATGTAACTAATCGGACATATAAAGGAAATAAAGGAAACAGCACTTAAGGAAAATGTCATGGCTGAAGATAAGTTTAGTGAATATACTCAAAAACTCTATGACACTGTATTGTCATTAAGAGTGGAGGTCGACAACTTGCGTAAAGGATATTCTATTATCCATCAGCGTATCGATG
>Ga0364909_10364_pt1 | contig 10673 bp, 18 predicted proteins | sample SorcelJu500001C3_3_FD_206966 | JGI IMG/M metagenome (GOLD analysis project Ga0364909, IMG submission 206966) | Enriched cells from Trout Bog Lake Hypolimnion, Wisconsin, USA - BchlTB.June25.5000.01.C3 | ecosystem: Environmental > Aquatic > Freshwater > Lake > Hypolimnion/Profundal zone | place... | reverse complement strand
TCCAGAATAGATCATCGATCAATCGTTATTGTTTAACATACTTGTTTAAGAGACAATTGTTGAAATAATAGCATATGGCACTGAGATTGCTTTTGCAAGGTAACTGCGTTTGGCGGTTTGCCTTACGTGTATTTTTTTACTCGGCGTTATTTACAAATTGAATAACGGTAAAGGGAGGAATAGTATGAAAAGAGTATGCATGAAACCCCCGGATTGTTGTGTGATTATCGAAATGGAACATGGTGCAACCTTGGGATACCGAAAGGCTGTATTGCTGAATGAAATACAAGCATTAGGTTCGCTGACAAAGGCTGCAAAGGTTTCAAAGATTGAGCGTAAACATGCACTCGATCTTGTTCTCGAAATGAATAACAGCTTTTCTCAACCACTGGTCTTCTTTCAAGGAGATCCTTGTGACACTGACCGAGTGGTCCTTACAAGCAAAGGAGCGGTGATTGCAAAGTCATATTGGCAACAATTTGAACCGGTCTGGTACTCCATCATTGAGGAGCGCTCTCGGCATTATTAGGACGCTGGAGGGAGAACCAACAGTGAGAATGGTCAATCAGGATTGCGCTAACCTAAGGATGACTTAATGAAGATTACGTATACACCCATTGGTTTTTTCAGAACCCCATATACAGATATCAAGGGGATGCCCATCCAACCCATTGGAGCAACTGGCATTGAGGGGATTATTGAGGTTATGCCCGAATTCAGAGAAGGTCTGAAGGATCTGGAAGGATTTTCCCATGTGTATGTGCTTTACCATCTGCATAAAATAGTAGGCTATGATCTTGTGGTGAAACCTTTTCTCGATACTGACCAACATGGCATTTTTGCTACTCGGTCTCCCAAACGGCCTAATCCTATAGGGTTATCAGTAATGCGTCTCAAGAGTGTCACAGCCTCTTCTATAATTCTTGAAGGGGTTGATGTTTTGGATAAGACCCCAGTTATTGATATCAAACCCTATGTTGCGGATTTTGATCGCTGTGATGCTGACCGGTTTGGTTGGTTCGAAGGTAAATCTATTAATGCCATTCATCACCGCAGTGATGAACGATTTGCGGCATAGAGAAGTAACCGATTTTGGATGTTCTAAATTTGCTGTTATCCTGGATTTGCCTTATCTTTTATTTGAACAAGCTGTGTAACGAAAGGAGGTGCTTCGATGTTATTATTGTTAATTTTTCTTTGTCTGATCAGCATCTACGTCATAGAAGTGGTCTTGGGAACATGTTCTGGGGAACTCAATGCTGAGCTTGGATTTCGTCCAAACTGCGATAAATTGACCTATCTATCAAACAGACAATTTTTTACTCAGTTACTTCCGATACTGCTCTTCATCTGTGGGGCATTGTATCTGCTTGGTAATACTCTTCATGGAAAGTGAGGTGCTTTCGGCTCTGAGAAATCGTTGATTAGGCTTGATGCTCACTCATAAGTTAGGTACTTCTTGCGGATGGAACCTCCAGATGTTCAAATATATTGAGCCCCTGGCGAAGCGTTTATTCTCCGCGAGAATTATCTATGCCCAAAGCTAAAAAAGATAATGAGCAGAATTCGATGGTATTTGGCCGGATGAGCGGCGGATTACAGATCAAAGGTCGTTTATGGGTGGAGAAGGAAGGGGAGACCTATCTTTCTTGGGGGAGAATAGTGTTGCTTGAGCGGATTGGAGAGTTTGGCTCGGTCTCCGCTGCAGCTAAATCTATGAAAATGAGTTTCAGTCATGCTTGGCATCTGGTTGAAGATATGAATGCTCTCGCCCCGGAACCACTTGTTGCAAAGCAAACCGGAGGTCGGCAAGGAGGCGGCGCTTGGCTCACTGATGCCGGTAAACAGGCCATCCACGATTTTTGGAAGATGGTGGAGCGATTCCAGGGCTGGATAGAACAAGAGACCTTTTAGTTTTCCTTTATATATTTTTCTTTTTTAAATCAGACTGTTGTTAAATAGCAGCCTTCGCTGATTGCCCTTTATTTATTTCTTGCCGCTAGCGTTATACTTTTGTAAATATAACCGAATGTAATTCCAGGGAACAACAAACCTATGATTACGTCATTCCATATCACATCGATATGGCTTGTATGTAATCGCAAAAACATTGCCAATCAGGAGAGATACGAATGAAGCATTCCTTTGTTTGCGGAGCTATCCTTGCTTTCTGCTTTGCCACTGGTGGAGCTGGAGTGGTCTTTGCCGAAGAAAAGGGACCAGTTGAGGTGGTTATTCAGGCTACCCTTGATGGGGAGAAAGTTGCCAAACCTGCCTTTTTGCCTCACCAAACACATCAATGGTTGGAGTGTGAGGGTTGCCATCATGGTAGGGGCGCTGATGGGAAAAAAGTTGAGTATGTGGCCGGACAAAAGATAGAAAAATGCGAGATCTGCCACAACACCAAAGTCAAAATGCCTGAAAAAGTAACAACACTCAAGAGAGCTGGGCATGCACTCTGTATGGAATGTCATCGCAAGAATAATGTGGAGCTAACCAAATGCGGCGTCTGTCATACCAAAAAATGAGCTACCGATTTATCGATCAATTTAAAAAGAAGGAAAAACAATGAGTTGTGAAAAGAATGAGAAATATGAAGGAATATCTCGGAGACAATGGATGTTGGGGGCAGGAGCAGTTGCCACAACTGCAGCAATAGGGCACTTGGGGGGATTGTTGCAACCGGTGGAAGCAGCCGAGGGACCAACGGAAAAATGGCCTCGGCCTTATGAGAAGCTTGACCCAGAGGTAACCGCAGAACTGGCCTACAAAGAATGGTACCGTGTTTTCTGTGGTTGTGCTGTAATCAGCAGCATTTTTACTCAACTTCGAGAAAAGGTAGGTGAACCGTATAAATCCTTTCCAATTGATTCCTTTGTTTTCCTCGAAGGCGGTATGGTAGGGTGGGGGACAGTCTGCGGATGCAATGCTGGTGCTAATATTGTTTCCAACCTGATCATAGGCCCCCGTATTGCAGGCTCTGACGCAGGGCATCAAATTGGAGCAGATATTTTGCAATGGTACTGCAACGCCTCAATGCCCATCTACAAACCAAAAGAACCGAAGATAAAAGATGAGATTGTTCAGACCGTTAGCGAATCACCACTATGCCATGTTTCTGTAGGCAAATGGATGGCAGTTGCTGATAAACCACTCGGTAGCCCTGAGCGTAAGGATCGTTGCGCCAGAGTAGCGGCAAGTACCGCCTATCATTTGGTAGTACTACTTAATGCCTGGAAGGATGGAAAATACGAGGAGACTAATGATTGGACCCCTGTAAAAACCCATGGCATAAATGCCCAGCCTAACTGTATGGAATGCCACGTTGGCGGCACTCCACAGGCACCAATGGTAAAGAGCTGAATCTGATACCCCTCGCTGTTCCTGTGAGAATGGCGAGGGGTATTTGTACTCGAAAGAGAGCCATCAAGAAGGGGGCTTTCGAATCTTCTGCTATTTTACGGGACTAAACCCATATTTTAAGAATACCTTCGCACCTTCAGGTCCAGTGAGAAAATCGTAAAAGGCCTTTGCCTCAGGTCTTTTTGCTCCATTTTCGGTTAGGGCTATTGGATAGGTCACTCTGTCATAGAGATCTTGAGGTACTTCGAAGAGAATTACTGCTTGAGCAGCAAGCAGGGCATCTGTTTTGTAGACAAAGGCACCTTCAGTTTCACCTCTATCAGCATAGGTCAGGGCTTGGCGAACATCTTTTGCCATAACCAGTTGCTTCCCTTCTTCAAGTTGTTTGTAGACTCCCGACTTTTCCATTGCTTGAACAGCATATTCTCCTGCAGGCACGCTTTTGGGGCTACCTATAGCGATTTGCTTAAGTTTGACTATATCAGCCATTGAGGTAACAACTGAATTTTTCATTCCAGAAAATACCAAGGTATTACAGGCGAGAATCTTCTCTGTTGTAGGTTCAATCCTTTTCTCCTCTCGCAGGAAAGTCATCCATTTCTGATTAGCAGAAATGAATAAATCAGCGGGCGCACCTTCGTTGATTTGTTTAGCCAGAGCTCCGGATGGTCCATAATTAGGAGTAATCTTAGTGTCTTTTCCTGAAGCGCTGAATTGGGTAATCAATTCTTTAAGGGCGTCAGTCATACTGGCAGGAACAGAAATGTTGATTTCTGTTGCCGCCTGAGCGAGTGAAACTGTCAGCAGTATGCTAACGGCAATCAACGATAAGAATGCTTTGATTTTATTCATTGTCAATCTCCGCTTATTTTAAAAATTAACCTCCCAGTGATAAGGTACCGGGAGGCTAAACTGTCAATAAGTGATGGTTTGTAGGGAAACCGGTCAGGTAGTTGCTAGTAATACATCAGAGGCTTTGATGATCGCTGCGACCTTAATACCTGGCACCAACCCGAGGCGTTTAACGCTTGCTGATGTTAGAATAGAAGTGACAGTATTGCCTCCAGGGAGATCAATGATCACTTCATCGTTGACTGCTCCTGAAACAATCCGGTTCACCTGTCCCTCCAGAATATTACGGGCAGAGATCTTTTGTCGATCGATATCAACTCCCACCATTACTGAGGGAGCTTTGATAATGGTTAAAACCTCAACCCCTGGTTTCAGTCCCAACCTTTCTACAGAATTTTCTGTAATGACCGAAACTATCGTATCACTTCCTTTCAGAGCAACTGTGACTACGCTGTTTACCGCGCCCTTCTCAATTTTCGAAACGTTGCCAAGCCAAACATTACGCGCGCTGATTTTCATTTCGATTCTCCTCAATGTTTTTAGTGTGCTGAGAGCTTCTTCTGGTGAAAAGTAAAAAAAGTTAAGAAAACTGGTGAATTCTCTTTGGAGTAAATTTGCCCGTTTAAGGAACTCATGTCCTGCCTCGGTGAGTATTGTGCCACCACCTCCACTGCCACCAACTTGACGGTTTATCAGTGATTTTGCTGACAGATTGTTAAGGTTCTCAATTCGCTCCCAAGCGGTCTTGTAACTCATACCTACAGCCTTGGCGGCCTGATTAATCGAACCGGTGGTATGGATATTTTCAAGGAGTGTAACAATGGGGTTCTTTGTTTCCGAAGACCCAATCATGTATTGAAGGAAGAGTGAATCCGGAGTGGGAGTAGCCTGTGGAGTTGTCATTTAACCTTACCGTTATCTTTGTAATAATATAACGAAATAGGAAATAGTTTATCTTTTGTAAAGCATAAATTATGCCAAAGGGAGGGGGTGGTAATCAACGGCGGATGTTCAGGTTAAAGCATAACTAGGCTATAATTAAAGAATTTTTTTATATCAATCCTACTTAGCATGAGGTGTAAAATAATACCGACTTTCTTGTTTAGAGGTGAAAGATTATCAAAGAGGAAGCATGGATGTATGCTTTTGGGCGGGTAATTAACAATTATGAAAAAAATCGCCTCCACATTGAGGGCATATTCCAGCATCAATACAGTTGGCAATATATTCAGTCGATCCCTTTTGGTCCGGTGAAAAGTTATCTATTGGTTTTCTTATTATTTCTCATGCTATCTCTTCCATTGGATTCTCCGCTAGTGTGTTCTTGTATGGTGTCCCATAAAGGATGTCCAATTTTTCGGTATTTTAGAGAGAGAAACAATGCGGGAAAAATACAGAGAGTCTGGATAGATAAGGTATCAACCTGAATGCGGGCAATCTCTAGGCGCTTCAATAAAAACAAAATAAAAGGCACTTAGAAACGTTCCCAATCAATAATAAAGGGAGCCTAAGAGCTGGAAGAGAGGACTAGGAACTGTTGGGACTCGCTCCGGCTCCTTGCCAGGTTAGCTGCCAATATTTATTAATATTGAAAAGCTGAGGTCATCCTTAACCAACCAAATTCCCGGCGGTACGTAGTGCGTGTAAACAATTAGCCATAAGGGATAAACGGAGTGACCAGGCTAAAGGGTCGAGTCTATGGCCTCTCAATAATGCTGCTCCCTCAGAGAAAAGTCGGGAAACAGCTCCCTCAAAGCCAATAAGACTCGGCCTTAAAGTCAAAGTCATTCTGACCTCTCATGGATGCCCGCCTTGCTTGGGCGAATAAATGTAGTCATCCGGTTAAGTCAGAGTGATTCCGATAAGTCGAGTCTCCTGGTGTTCTCTGGTACCTCCACCTTATCAGGTGAGCCAGGATGACCCGGCTTTATTGTTTATCCCTCGCATAAATATTACTGCCACAGGGATGACCTTGATTATGCATGATTAATGCATGAAGACAATGTCCAAGGAATAGGGGGAAAGATGAAAAAAATATCATTCGCTCTTGCATTCTCGGCAACACTTGCAGCGTTTTCAACAGTATTTGCGGGTATCACTCTGGTTACTCCAGTCTCGCTTGCTGAACCGATTAAGATGCTTTTCTTTGGCATGAGTATTGTCGGAATAGCCTCATTTGCCAAAAACGTGAAAAGATAACTGAATAATTCTACCAAATCAGAATCTGCAGACAGGGTTTCTCTTTTCCATGCTTTCTCCTGTTTTTTATAATCCATCATTTGGCTGTTACTGCGAAATTATTCCAGTTATTTTCAATCCATTTAATCGTGTCTTTTTGATTTTTTATTTCCAGCGGGAGTTTATTATGGATTAAAAATTCCATTTTATGTCCAAAACTCTCGACTCCCCATCCTACGTGATCAGTCAGATATTTTATAATATAGAGGGCTTCCCGCCCCTCTTTCCTATTAAACTCAGTAGTATCAGGTATTCCAGAAATCCTAGGATCATCCTTTTCATACTGAGACCAGCTATATTCATAAACCAGGTCAGGTATTTCAAACGTATCCATAAAGCACCTCATGTAACAGAGGATAAAATACAGAACTGTCTTGGGTCTGATGTTATTTTAAGCACTTAAATGATGTTGCCCACCTGAGAATAATATATTGCCAATAAATTGTGTGAACAAATAAAAGGGTTACAGCAAGTTATTATGGCGGCTTGCTCGATAACGTTCATAAATCTGCTTCTTTTTTCTGTTTATTTTCAATCGATCTCAATCCTATTCATGCTTGCCAAATCATGAAAAATATCAGTTATTGATTTTGATATTATCTAAACCATTTTTGGAAAATTCTTCGTGATACTTATCAGCATATTCACTGGTTTTAGTAAAAATCTCAGCATCATCCATTTTTTCAATGGCTCCAGAATCGTATTCAGCAAGAAAGTCACGTTTTGCTAAACGATCACAGAGTGCTTCCCAAAATGTTGCGTCCTCATATTTATCAATGAAATTATTGATCGTTTCATCATCTTCAAATTCTACAGTTGGCAGAAATTGCTCGAATTTCTTATCGTAGCTTATCAAATATTCGAATCCATATTCTTTTGCAACTGACATGATTTTCTGTTCGAGATCTTTATATGGTTCAGTTTCAGGATTATCATCAATCTCTCGCGAATTTATAACCCATTCCGAAATGTATAAAATATCAAGTAACAGTCTGTATTCTTTTTTAGTGAAATGAATTTTCATTTTTTCAGCTCCGTATTTAAGATAAAAATAGATTTTGAGATCGTTAGATTTTACAGGTTCTATGCGCGAATTGACAATTTTTCTCCCGCCTTCCGAATTCCGAGACGCCTTTGCCCACTCCTCACTCGCAACGCCCTCAGCACAGCCCTGCTGCGCTTGCGGCTTGCTCTTTCCTCATGGATCAAACCCACCTCATCATTCGGTGCGGCGCTACCTGGATGGCGCGAATATTCGCTACCGGTAACTTTGGTACCTTTAGCTATCAGGATGGGAGAATAGGTGTAGTGTCCTCCGCCAGCTAACATCAAGGATCAACCCCATGATTAGGCAGAGTGATTATGTACCTGTTTGTCTAGATAGTTGATTGATATATTTATATATTATCCTTTCTGGTGCTATAGTTAATAATAAATATATTAATTTTAATTTTTTTCCGAAATGAACACAGGTTTCACTGTAAGGTGAATAGCCTATGTTCATCGATAAGATATCAGAGATTAATCGTTATCTATTAAAAAAAATTACTATTTATTCCTCGTCACACACGACCTGACTGCGGATATCTAATTCACATGCTTGAAATCTAGTTTTTCCATCATTTGGCATTGAATTTTTATATTTTTTATTTAATAAAATTCCTTCAGTTTTTAAAATAAGTGTTACATCTAATGCTTTTCTAAATTCCACCATCATACTATCAACTTTATCAATAATAGTATTACTCTTATTAATATTTCCAATTACTATTTTAATTAGACTTACAGGTATATTGTGTTCAAGATAAACGTTAGAAATTAGTTCTTTTATTTCCTTGTTTGCCTTTTTAACTGAAGAAAGATAATTCGGATCATTCTTATCTAGATTTTTTTTGTATCTTTTGAGGTCTTTAATTCCTTTTGAAATTTCTTTTATTTTTTTATGAGCCTCAATAGACCGTGGATAATACTCTAGCATTCTAGAGTTATTATAAAAACTTCTACCATTTTCATCCCTCGTGCTAATCGCTCTAATAATTTTATCAAGAGGGTCATGTTTAAGTAAAGTTGGTAAGATATTTTCATCTACATTCAATAAATGCTCTACTATTTGCAACATCTTGTCGTGATAATTTTTTTCTATAATAGCTGACATGTTGACCTCATATTTGTATAGATTGTTAACCCACTGATATTGGATAAATACTTTACCAGTCTAGTGAAAAAACATTCAGGGGGGGTATGGAGTATCAATCAAAAATTGAAGAACTTGGTATCTATTTTATTTGCCAATATCCTTCTTTTTGGTACACTCGCTTCCCTTTTTAACTGCTGATATTTGAGCAATATCAGGCTGGTGCTTATACAAGTCAAGCTGTCAGCAGAAAGAAGACTCCATTACTCTCAATGATTTTATGCAGAAATACTACCTTCCTTGGTCGCAACAATACCAGAAACGCCCATTCGATGATCTCTCCAGATATTCTACTTGGCTTGAAAAGGAACTTGGTTTAGTTCCTCTAAATCAAATCTCTAGAGAGAATATAGAAAAAATTATTTTTAAGATGCAAGAGGTCGGACGTGCACCTGCTACCCAGAAGCATTTGGTGAAACTTATTCGCCACATATTAAATAAAGCCTCTGAATTAAATTTATGGTCAGGTGATGATCCATGCCAATTCATCCAACTCCCTAAAATTCAAAATGCGCGACTACGATTTTTGTCGATAGATGAAGCCCGCGACCTTCTGGCAGAATTAAGAAAAATAAGTGATCAAACTGCAAGAATAGCAACGATTTCGCTGTATTCAGGCATGCGCCTCGGAGAAGTACTTGCTTTAAAATGGAGGGATATTGATTTCGAACATGGAATCATAACGATCTTGGACTCAAAAAATGGAGATTCTCGCCCAATATTTATAACTGATCCTATAAAATCTGTTCTCGTGGAACTAGGTAAAGGTGAGCCATGTCAATTTCTTTTAGTTGCGACGAATGGTGACACTGTAAAATCTCTATCGAGTACTTTCGGAAGAGTCGTAAAAAAAATGGGTTTCAATCAGGGGATTGACGATCGGCGACAGCGTGTTTCCTTTCACACCTTGCGCCACACCTACGCTTCTTGGGCGGTGATGGCAGGCGTACCACTATTTCAAGTGGGGAAAGCTCTCGGTCATAAAAGCTCTATTATGACCGAGAGGTATAGCCATCTGGCACCGAGCAGTCAGAAAATAGTGTTTGATGCTGTTGCTTCATTTTCCAATAAATAAACACTACAAACAAGAATCCATGAAAAATCCGGATGTCTTTTCAATCGTAAGTAATGCATGGAGCACGAATGAATATTTGACACTCAATGAGGCTGCCGCATTATGGATCGAAGAAAACCCACCCGTTATATGGATTGATGACCCTGATGATCCACAATACGACGCCGGGAATTTACCCATTAAATCCTTTGAACAACCTGAATTATTTAAAAAAATATTGCACAATATTTGCGAGGCAATATCGGTTTTTAAAAGAACTGAAAATCGAAAAATTGAGAGCTTCGATTCGGATGGTTCGACTTGGCATGCAACAGAAGTAGGGAAGGAATTATTCGGCAGAGACAACGAAAAGATAATTCCATTAACACCTCAGGTTTTTCATCCAGCATATATCTATGATGACGAGGGCGGAAATACCCGGGAAATTGATTACGATAGGCCGAATCCAAACCTTACGACCATTTCTCGAGTTGAACTCGCAAAATGGTCTATAGCGACAAATCAATGTCCTGCATTTCTAAAAAAAGAATTCAACGCGCTAGTCCCGTATCTCAACCGGACTCCTGATCTGCCCCCATACCTTAATCCTCAACATGAGTACTTCAATGAAGAACTGAAAATAGCGGTTGATACATGGCTTCATTTTTTTGACGGTAAAAAATTTGTTCGGATAGGTGCGCCAAAGGAGCAATATCGTCAATATCTCAAGGAACATTACCCCGATTTAAAATCCACACCTATTGAACGCATTTGCACAATGATTAACCCTTTTGAAGGCGGAAGACCTCAAAAACCGAAGAAAACCACCTAGCTATTTTCCTGTCCGAGAAAAAAATTAAATTCCACGTCCGAAATACTCTCAAAATATCAGAACGATATCCATGACCATTTCCTTGTGTATATTTTTTTTAGAAAACCACCAGCACATTTTTACGCCTAATTTCAGCTAGT
>Ga0364909_10363_pt1 | contig 10683 bp, 7 predicted proteins | sample SorcelJu500001C3_3_FD_206966 | JGI IMG/M metagenome (GOLD analysis project Ga0364909, IMG submission 206966) | Enriched cells from Trout Bog Lake Hypolimnion, Wisconsin, USA - BchlTB.June25.5000.01.C3 | ecosystem: Environmental > Aquatic > Freshwater > Lake > Hypolimnion/Profundal zone | place... | reverse complement strand
GATCAGATTCTACGCAAACCACGGGAACCAGGAAATTGATGCGAGGCGCGCTGGCAAACAGGTCAAGGTTTTCGGGTGTGGCGAGCAAGCACCAGTGCGGTGGAACCCGAGGGGAGTTGTTTGGACAAACTCGGGAAGAATCCGCAGGGTGCGGTCATCTCGATGATTTCCTCGAATGAATAGGTCCGGCCATTAAAGGTGTTGAGCATCATGTGGAGATCGTAGAGGGGTCCGCGCCACCCGCTATCGCTGAAAAAATCGTGGATGACGAGCAGGCCCTGTTCCCCGGTTTTGGCGGCGGCCCGGCGCAGCAGCAGTCCGGTTTCGGCTGCTCCCTGGCAATGGATGATATTGGAGAGCAGAACCAGGTCGCAGGACCGGTCGGGGAGGACCTCGAACTCCGAAGGCTCCTCGGCAAGCAGGTTGCAGGAGCACCAGTTGAGGCGTTCCTCCATCCCTGCCAGACGCGGGTCCACGGTAGTCCTGGTCACGACCTCGGGCAGGTCGCAGAAAATACCCCGCCATCCGGGGTGTCTCATTAAAAAATCATGGAGAAAGGTCCCGGCACCGGCGCCGATATCCAGGATAACGCCGGTGGTGGCGGCAATCGGCAACTCCTCCCAGAGTTCGCGCGCCCGGATGCGGGCCGCCTCGTCCATGGCGCCGAGATAGGTAGCCAAGGCGCTTTCCAGTTCCTGCGGGTCCTTATCTTTGATGGCGAAAATCCGTTTCCCGCTCTCCAGGGTGGCGGCCAGGTGCTGCCAGGATTGGTGCATCTGCTGTTCAAAGGCCAAGGTTTTTCCTTGATAGTGCTCTGATGCGGGACACAAATACACAGCGGCAAATCGGGAAAGCAAGTACCGGCTGCCCTGTTGCCTGAGCAGCCCTAATCCGCACAGACAGCGAAGGAACCGGTCGCCATGGACTGGCTCCCATCCCACCTTGGCGCAGAGCGCCGGCCCTTCGCCTCCCTCCTGGCCGACGGCCTCAAAGATCCCGGCAGCATGGGCCAGCATCAGCGCTTCGGAAAGGCGGTAGCCGGTCAGCAGATCGGAAAAATCGAGGAAGGCCTCATCCTTTAGCGGCAGGGTCAGCATTGTTTCTGGGCATTGTTGATTCCCACTTCGGCAAAGGTCTTGATGTCGGCCAGCACCCGGGTGGCCCCATCGAGGAGATGCATGGCCATGGCCGCCCCGGTGCCTTCGCCGAGCCGGAATTGCAGATCGAGCAGAGGAGCGAGGCCCAGGCGGTCGAGCATATACCTGTGTCCGGCCTCGACCGAGTTGTGACTGGCAAAGAGGTAGGCTTTTGCCAGGGGGGCCAGCTCGCAGCCGATCAGGGCCCCGGCAGTGGAGATCAGGCCGTCGCAGACCACCGGAATTCCGTGGGCCGCGGCACCAATCACGAGGCCGGCCAGCCCGCCGATCTCAAAGCCGCCCACTTTGGTAAGGATATCAAGCGGATCGCCGGGATCCGGCCGGTGCAGGGCCAGCGCCTTTTCGATGACAACGATCTTGTGTTCCAGCATGGCGTCATCGATGCCGGTGCCCCTGCCGGTAAGTCCGCGCACCGCTTTCCCGGAAAAGGCGGCAATGACGGCGGTGGAGGCGGTGGTGTTGCCGATCCCCATATCGCCGGTGCCAAGCATGTCAACCGGTCCCTGTTGCACCAGCAGGTTCACGATCTCAATACCCGCCTCGATGGAGCGGACCGCCTCTTCCCGGGTCATGGCCGGCTGCTTGGCGAAATTGGCGGTGCCTTTGCCGATTTTCTTGTGGAAAATGGGGAGTTCCGGTGCAAAATCACAATTGACCCCCAGATCCGCCACCCGCACTTCGGCACCGGCATGGGCGGCCAGGACGCTCACCGAGGCTCCGGCCTGGACAAAATTATAGACCATCTGGGGCGTGACCTCCTGAGGAAAGAGGCTGACTCCTTCCGCGACGACCCCGTGGTCGCCGGCACAGGTGACGATGATTTTTTTTCGCAGCCGGACGTCAAGAGACCCGGCGATGGCCGCCAGCCGGGCGGACAGGGATTCCAGGACGCCAAGACTGCCCTGGGGGCGGGCCTGATCGGCGAGCCGTTGCCGGGCTTTTTGATGGATGACAGCGTCCGGAGTGCGGATGGATTGGATGGTGGTTTGTAAAAGGTGCATGGAGATCTCCTCAGATAAAATAAACAAATCAAGAGCTGCAGATGGCGTTTGGGGCGAGGGGCCGTTTCCTCACTTGGGTGCGGAGCGCTTGTCGCCGGCGATATCCTTCTGGAAAACCTCCATCCCTTTCTTCATGGCGCAGAAATCGCCGCACATGGTGCAGGTGTCGCTGGCCTCGGGGCAGCGTTCCTGGCGAACCTCTCTGGCCTTCTGCGGAAACAGCAGGTGTTTTTCCAGCTCCGCCCAGTCCATGTCGCGCCGGGCCTTGGCCGCCAGTTTTTCTCGATCGCGGCGGTCAGGATACTTGGCGACATCACCGATCCGCACGGCGAGCCGGGTGGCGCGCACCCCTTCGCGGACATCATTTTCATTGGGCAGGGCCAGGTGTTCCGCCGGGGTGATGTAACAGACCAGATCCGCCCCGTAGCGGGCGGAGTTGGCGGCCCCGATAGCGGCCACGATATGATCGTAGCCGGCCCCGGTATCGAGCGGCAACGGACCCAGCACATAGTAGGGGGCATTGCCGCTCATCCGTTTTTCCAGCATGATATTGCCCTCGATTTCATCAAGCGGCACATGGCCCGGCCCCTCGACCATCATCTGGCAGCCCATTTCGCGGCCGAGTTCGGCTAGCTCGCAGTTGATGACCATCTCCGCCATCTGGGCCCGGTCATGGCTGTCGTGGATGGCCCCGGCCCGGATGCCATTGCCGAGCGAGAGCACGGCATCGTATTTTTTCATCAGGCCGCAAACCCGGTCGAACTGGGCATAAAGCGGGTTTTCCTGGCCGGTGGCATCCATCCAGGCGACCATGAAGGTTCCGCCCTTGGAAGCGAGCCCGCCGTAGCGGAAGCCCTGTTTGCGCAACCGCTCAATGGTGTACTGATTGATGCCGCAGTGGATGGCCATGAAGCTCAGGCCATCGGCCAGCTGCTGTTCAATCAGCTCAAAGAGGTATTCCGGGTCGAGCTTGGCGGGATTTTTATATTGGCGCGCGGTCTCTTTAAAGGCCTGGTACAGAGGGACATTGCCCACCGGCAGGTTGGTGTGGGCGAGGATGGCGCGACGGATGCGGTCAAGATCGCCGCCCGCCGACAGTTCCATCAGGGTGTCCGCCCCTTCTTCCTCGGCAATCTGGGCCTTGCGGATTTCCGCCTCCAGGTCGCAGATATCGGACGAGGTGCCGATGGAGGCATTGACCTTGGTCCGCAGGCCGGTGCCGATCCCCACCACTTTCTGCAGGGGACGGGAGGGATTGTGGGCAATGACGATCTCGCCTTTGGCCACCCGCTGGCGGATAAGTTCCGCAGGCAGGCCTTCATCGCGGGCCACGGTTGCCATCTGGGGGGTAATGGTATTTGCTCGTGCGTGTTCAATCTGGGTTTTCATGTGCCATCCTTTAACAAGGTATGGATGCCTGCCCCAGAGAACAAAAAAAGGGCTCCAAAAGGCGGCATCACCTTTTCAGAACCCTTTACCATCGTGTTCATCGAACAAGACTGCTTTATACGTCTTCTGACTCCTGGATACTGCTGGATCGCGCCTTCCCAATCATCATGCGGTGATCAGTGGCTTCCGGTGGAGAGCAATCCTAATTCCAGTTACAGCGGTGGGACCGTCACGGAATTGCACCGTGTTCCGTTTATAAAGCTGTCTCTCTATGTAAGCGATTCAACGCGTACAGGATTTTTATTAAAACATATCAGGCATACATAAGACAATCGCAAAGTCGAGAAAAGTATTCCTCTCTACAAAAAAGGGGAGGTGGTGTGGGGTGAAATATGCGGGAGAGGAACACGCCGTGGATCAGCGGGGTGATACCAGAATGCCGGGATAGGCCCCTCGGACCGCATTGATCAGGGTGAACCCGGCGAGCGTCTGTAAACAATCCAGAGTGAGCACCTGTTCCTCCATCTTGCCGGTATCGAGCAGATGCTGCCGGCAGGTGCCGGCGAGCAGGCCACAGCGCACTGGCGGCGTGCATTGCCGGCCATTGATGGTGACCACGATGTTGGCAATGGTGGTTTCGGTAATCTCGCCCTGTTGGTTATAGAAGAGAACATCATCCACCCCTGGGGGCAGTCCGGCGCGCAGCCGGTCATACTGCTCCCGATGGGTGGTCTTGTGGTAGAGAAAGACGTTTTGCGCATCAACGGGATGCGGGGCGAGCATCACCCGCACCGGGTGGCTGATGTCAGGGAGAGCGAAAGGCACGGCTTCGATCCGCAGTCTGCCGCGCTGGTCGAGCAGGGCTCTGACCTTCTGCCTGATGCCGTTGTATCCGGTTGTCGCCACATTCAGCCGGTCCTGAATCTTCGCCGGGTCGCAAGGAAAAGAAAAATAGCCTGCCGAGGCTGTTAGGCGGCGCAGATGCTCCGGCAGCAGCACATACCCCTCCTCAGGGGTCCACAACAGCGTTTCAAGCAGCGAAAAATCAGGCTGGTGCGACCGGCAGAGCAGACTTTTCAACCGGGTTTCCTCCAACTCGGCGGCGGCCGTTGAATCTGCGGTGATGCCGCCGCCGACCCCATATTCAGCCTCCCCTTGCTGGCGGTCGATCAGCAGTGTCCGGATGGCGACATTGAATTGGGCCCGACCATCGGGAAGCAAGAAGCCGATTGTCCCGGTATAGATGCGCCGGGGAGAAGTCTCCAACTCCCTGATAATGGTCATGGTGCGGGCCTTGGGGGCGCCAGTGATGGAGGCAGCCGGAAACAGGGCGGAAAAGATTTGGCAGAGAGAAGCCCTGGTTCGGGCCAGGACCGGAGAAACCATCTGCCAGAGCGTCGGGTAGCGTTGCACCGCAAACAGATGAGCAACCCGCACCGAACCGGGCTGGGCGATCCGGGCGAGGTCATTGCGGACCATGTCGACAATCATCACGTTCTCCGCCTGATCCTTCGCACTGTTTCTCAGGCGCTCCCCCTGGGCAAGATCGTCGGCTGCGGTCAGGGCGCGGCCGATGGTGCCTTTCATCGGAATGGATTCAATCCGTTCGCCCTCGCGTTGGAAAAAAAGTTCCGGCGAGAGGGAGAGCATCGTCCATTCGCGGGTCTGGAGAAACCGCCGTACTCAGGTTGATGGGCGGCAGCGAGCCGGGTGAACAGGGGCCAGGCATCGCCCTTGAAGGGAGCGTGGAGACGGTAGGTATAGTTGACCTGGTAGGTGTCACCGGCCGCAATGTAGTTTTGGATGCGAAGAATATTGTCCGCATATTCTGCTGCATCGACCGTGGGGGTCCAGTAAAGAGCGGGCAGTGATAGTGCCGGTTCAGGCAAGTCCACCGGGCAAGGCGGCGGATACAGGCCAAACCAGAGGAGCGGGAAACCGGTATCTTCCCGCACCTGGAGAGCGGCATCAAAGGCCGGGGCCGCTTCGTAAGACAGGAACCCGGCGGCAGTCCATCCCCGATTAGTTACCAAAAACTCGACCTCACGCAGGCCGTCAAGCACCTCCTCAATTTTGCAGGTGCTGATCACCCTGTGCGGCCGGGAAAAATCAAGCCATTGTCCGGCGTGGGCGTCGCGAAGGATAACCCGGTCCGCCCCAGGTTTCAGTTTGGTGTGAGAAACCCCTTCTTCTGTGGGATCGTTTCTATCTTTCAACGTGTACACAACCTGGTAAACCGTGAAAGCTGCTTGTTGCCGTTTATCGGTTCGGAGAGAGGTTCGGCCACGGGCTTGAGCGAAACGTCCTGGTTGTTATGATGTTGGCTAATTTTTTGCTGCGATTTTGATGGCCAGGCAATCGTAGACGCTTTTGCCGCCCTGATAGGTGACCACATTGCGGCGCAGCAAACGCCAGCCTTCATGCTGGTACATGCCTTCGAGTTCAATCTTTTCAATGAGGCCCACCGCCGCATCAAGCCATTCGGCGAGCTCAGGGCTCTGGGTCAGGGCAATATGCCGAACATTGGTGCCGCTGACCAGGGTGACCGGTTCGATAAGGAGATGGGACAGATCCGCTAAAGGCAGGGGCTCAATGGTTGGTTTGGCCTGCAGCCGAATCATCCGGGCCCGGATATCCGGCCCCACGGTCTCCTTGGTGGTGGCAATGAGATCGAGCAGATAATTACGGACATCATTCAATTCCTTGGCTTCATCCAGCTTGCCGATGCCGGGGTAGGTTTCCACTGCCTTGGCCAGCATGGAGATCTCACGCAGGTAATGATTGCGCTGATTGGCCGGAACCAAATACATCACCACCAGTTTCACCAATTTGCCATCGGCGGCCCCGTAATCGATCCCGTCCGGACTCCATCCGACCACGCACATCAGGTCTTCATCAAAGGGAATCCCGGCATGCGGGCAGGACCAACCCTTGCCGATGGCGGTATTGGTCGCCTGCTCCTTGGTCATCACCAGTCCGACCACATCGGTTCCAGCGGGAATTTCGGGAAAGGCCTCGATGATGTGCGCGAGAAATTGCAAGGCATGGGTCTTGTCATTTTCCGGCAACTCAAACAATCGGCCCTCTTGGAGGGCATCAAGCAGGGTGTCCATGGTCAGTTTCCTCCGTAACGGTTAAAAAACCAGGTCTTTACCCCGTGGGTCAAGACCGCGTAGGTGGCGAGAAAGGCGGCAATCCAGGCCCAGTACAGCCCGGGCAGGGCCACCAGGCCCAGGGAGGCGGCAAAGGGAGAATAGGGGAGCCAGGCGCCGATGGCCATGACCAGCAGGGTGGTCAGCGTCATGGGCAGGGAGGCGCAACTCCCGATAAACGGGATGCGCCGGGTACGGATGATATGAACGATTAACGTCTGGGTGAGCAGTGATTCGACGAACCATCCGGTCTGAAAAAGCCTGGCCAGGGACTCCTGCTGCAGCGGCGTGGTTGCCGGATCGAGAAAGGCGTTGCAGTGGAAGAAAAACCACATCAGGCCAAAGGTCGCATAGTCAAAGAGCGAACTGATTGGGCCGACAAAGACCATGAACCGCTTGATATTGCTAATATTCCATTTAAGCGGATGGGTGATCAATTCCTCGTCGACATTATCTGTGGGGATGCCGGTCTGCGATAGATCGTAGAGCAGATTGTTGGTGAGAATCTGCACCGGCAGCATGGGCAGGAAAGGCAGGAGGTAACTGGCGCCGATGACGCTGAACATGTTGCCGAAATTGGAACTGGATCCCATGCGGATGTATTTGACGATATTGGCAAAAACCCGACGGCCCTCCATGATGCCCTCTTCAAGGACCATGAGACTCTTTTCCAGGAGGACGATGTCCGCGGCCTCCTTGGCGACATCGACCCCGGAATCCACGGAGATGCCGACATCCGCCGCCTTCAGGGCCGGGGCGTCGTTGATGCCGTCACCCATAAAGCCCACCACATGGCCGCTATTGCGCAGGTCACGAACAATCTGTTCCTTTTGCGCTGGCGAAAGTTTTACAAAGACATTGCCGTCAAGCACGGTCTGTGAAAATTCGCTGGGGGAGAGTCGAGACAGTTCCGCCCCGGTGACAATCCTCCCCTGGATGGTCAAGCCGACATTACGGCAGACCGTCTCGGTAACCAGGCCATTGTCGCCGGTCAGCACCTTGACGCTCACCCCGATCTGAGGCAGGAGCCGCAACGCTTCGGTGGCTGAGACCTTGGGCGGATCGAAGAAGGCGATGTAGCCGAGCAAGATCAGCCGGCTTTCATCCTGGACGGTAAAGACGTTGCGGTCCGGTGAGAATTCCCGATAGGCGATGCCGAGTACCCGGAAGCCGTCCCGGTTGAGCTTGTCCACTTCCTCGAACAGGTCGGAGCGGATGAGATCGATCAGGGGATAGATCTCGTCGTCAATCTGATAATGGCTGCAACAGGTGTAAATCTCTTCCACCGCACCCTTGCAGATGAGCACATGATCGCCTTCGACCTCCACCACCACGGACATCCGGCGGCGCTGAAAATCAAAGGGCAGCTCGTCCACCAGCCGACAGTCCTCGTCCGCATTGAGGTCGGCGAATTCGATCACCGCCCGATCAATCAGATTCCGCAGCCCGGTTTGAAAGTAGCTGTTGAGAAAGGCATAGTTGAGCACCTCTTCACTGGTGTGGCCGACGATGTCGACATGACGCTCCAGCACGACCTTGTCCTGGGTCAGGGTGCCGGTTTTATCGGTACAGAGGATGTCGATGGCCCCAAAGTTCTGGATCGAGGGCAACCGTTTGACAATGACCTTTTTCTTGGCCATGGTCAAAGCGCCTTTGGCCAGGTTGACGGTGACGATCATCGGCAGCATTTCCGGGGTGAGGCCCACGGCAATCGAAAGGCCGAAGAGCAGGGCCTCGAGCCAGTTGCCTTTGGTCATGCCGACAATCAGGAAGACGGCAAAAACCATGACCACCATGAAACGGATCATCAGCCAGGTGAAGGAACGGACGCCGACGTCGAAACTGGTGGCCTCCCTTTTGTCCGCCAGGCGTTCTGAGATGGCACCGAAGATGGTGCGCGTTCCTGTGTTGATGACCACGCCGCGTGCCGTGCCGCTGATGACCGAGGTGCCGAGAAAACAGGCATTGCTCAGTTCCAGCGCGGCTTGGGGGGGCTGCGAGGGGCTGGCGCTGGTCTTTTCGACCGGCATGGATTCACCGGTGAGGGTCGATTCGCTGACAAAGAAATCTTTGGCTGCAATGAGCCGCAGGTCCGCCGGCACAATGGAGCCGGCCTGAAGGAGGACAATGTCGCCGGGAACGATCTCCGACATCTTGATCTCGGTCTCCGTTCCGTCCCTGAGGACAAAGGTCCGTGACTGGACACGCTTTCCCAGGGCTTCTACTGCCAGGCTGGAGCGCCGGTCAAGAATGTAGGAGAGGCCGACGCTAAGCACGATCATGGCCCCGACAATAATGGCTGATTTGGCCTCGCCGATGATCCCGGAGACCACCGCGATCACCAGCAGCTGCACTACCAGCGGGCTGCTCAGGCGGTGCAGCATATCGGTCCAGAAGCCCAGGTGCTGGGTCAGGGACAACTCGTTCGGGCCGAATTTGTCCAGGCGGAGTTCCGCCTCGTCGCTCTTCAACCCTTTGAGCGCAGTTTGCAGTATTTCCAGGGCCTCCAGGCTGCCCCGAGTGCAACATTTCAGGAGGAGTTGTTCATCTTGATTGCCATCGCGAGCTCCGGGGAACGCAATGCTGTCCTCCTTGGGGCGACGAGAGAAGATACTTTTTTTCATGACGGTCCCCAGCCTCCGGTGCTCCGCAGGGATTGCGGGATGGTAAGGAGCGGCGCAGACCAAGAAGTCCGGGAAGATTGATGTCCCCAGTCTTTGCAATCGTCAAGGGCTCGGGGCGCCTTGTTACCCAGGGAAAATCGCCAGGTTGGGGGCAGGAGTAATAAAGTTGGTGTACCCCCGGTGGTCAAGGGACGGAAATGAGGGGGCAAAAAAAGGAGGTGCGAGTTGTTCATGGTTCACCTTGATAAGGGCTGCGGTGGGGGAGGGGGCAGCCGGAGGTGAACCGAAGGGCTTATGCTCGGGAAGAGCGCTGATCGTTCACATCACCTGCTGCGCGGCTCAACCACCGCGGTCCAGGGTCTTCAGGTTGATCTTGAGTCAGTTCCTGGGCTGCGCTCCAGCAACTATGACTACCATCCGAGTCGTTCATAAGAGTTACGCTGTGATTTTTTAATAAATTGAAGGGGACGTCTGTGACCTGCATAATATTGTTGCGCAGTATATTTCTTTAGCCGGGAAATACAATCACTTTCAGCAGTTCGGAGACCGTGAAGCGAATGTTTCGGGGAGATTGGGTATGGTGTCGTCTCCCTCTTCAGCAAGACCCTTCACGTCACTGCCCTATTCCTGACGGAGCTTGGTTTTTCTCTCGAACTATTTACCCCTCTGCAATTGCCTCTCCTTGCCTTGAGTAAAGATTGTTGCTCCCCTTGCTCTTAATGAACGATACTTTTGCTATCCATTCAATACTGATTTTCATCTTATTGTTTCTACCTGAAATCGGACCATATTAGTTCAGTAAGCCAAAGAACAATAAGGGGAACGGCCGGAGGAGGTGTAACTTGAGCAAGTCCTCATTCCCAGGGACGATCGGAGCCATTGTGTTGTTGGCGATTTTTTTGTCGGGGGTCAGCGCCCAGGAGTATCCGGAGGCTTCGGAGATTTCTTCGGAAGTTCCCCGGACAACTGCGTACACCCGTGAGCAACTGGATCAGATGGTTGCCCCCATAGCCCTGTATTCCGATCCGCTGGTGGCACAGATTCTGATAGCGGCGACTTACCCTCTGGAAGTGGCGGACGCCGCCAGGTGGCTTCAAGATCCCGACAATGCAGCCCTTCATGGAGATCAGTTGGCAACAGCGCTTCAGGACCAGATGTGGGACCCCAGCGTGAAAGCCTTGGTTGCTCTCCCCAAGATTTTGCAGATGATGGCGAGCAACCTCCAGTGGGCGGAACAACTCGGGGACGCTTTTATAGGCCAGCAAGCAGAGGTCATGGATGCGGTGCAACGCCTGCGCCAACGGGCTGTAGCCGCGGGCACCCTGCGATCAACGCCACCGCAGGCCGTCACCACCCAAGA
>Ga0364909_10282_pt1 | contig 10734 bp, 10 predicted proteins | sample SorcelJu500001C3_3_FD_206966 | JGI IMG/M metagenome (GOLD analysis project Ga0364909, IMG submission 206966) | Enriched cells from Trout Bog Lake Hypolimnion, Wisconsin, USA - BchlTB.June25.5000.01.C3 | ecosystem: Environmental > Aquatic > Freshwater > Lake > Hypolimnion/Profundal zone | place... | reverse complement strand
ACCGACCTTAATATGCCGGAGATTTCGGGAATTGAACTGACGGAGGGGATACGAAAGATCTATTCTGCGGAGGAACTGCCGGTGGTGATGGTGACCACGCAGAGCGATGTTCAAGATCACGGGGCGGCAGCAACGGCCGGCGTCAACAGTATCCTCATCAAACCCTTTAACGCCAATTCTCTGCGTGCCGCCATGGGGAAGTATATTAAGGTGAGCGGAGCGTAGAGCGGTTATTGGTGCTTGCCTTTGCAACCGCCGAGGCACCGCGGTATTCAGTCGTTAATCTCTTGCAGGTAGGACGGCAGGCGGTCGAAATAACGGCCGACTTCGTCCGGTTGATGGGCGTCGGAACCAGCCCAGAGCGGGATGCCGCGCTCCATAGCGCCTTTGATGATCCAAGGGGCCGGGAAGGGTGAGCCGCGGTAGACAAAACCCGAGGTGTTGATTTCTAACGCCACGCCTTTTACCTGCAGGCTGTCGAGGAGAGTTTCTATCTGGTGCCCATGGCTCTCCTGTAACTGGATATTCGGATAGTGCCGGAGCACTGCATCCAGGTGACAGAGGACATCGCAGTCGATGACCCCGACTGCCTCGATCAAGTTGTTGAAATAGTCGGTGAGAACCTGGTCGATGCCAATGGCTGCCAGTTGCTTCAGGCTCTCCTGGCGGCGGCTGAGCAGGTTGAGGTGGACCTCGCCTTGACGGTGGAAGTGGCAGGAAAGCCCGATACGATCCCAAGGGTATCGGGTGAGCTTGTCCTGGAGCCCAGTGACCGCTTCCCGGTTATATCCGGTCTCAACTCCTAAGCGGATATCGATGATATCGCGGTAGCGTTCCTGCAGACGTCCCCCCTCTGCAAAATAATAGTCGAATTCGACTTTTTCCAGCCAACTGCGGGGATGGTAGTGGATCTCCGTCTCCAGATGTTCCAAAAAAATAATCGTCGCCAATCCCCGTTGCACCGCCTTCTCGACATACTCCTCCATTTCTCCCGTGGCGTGATTGCAAAGACGAGTATGGACATGGCCATCAATGGTGATTTCAATCAGGGGAGGCATGTTCAGCGGCGGAGACAGGGAAATTCAGAACTGATGGGGAGAGAGGGGGGGGGAAATCTCAGGCATTCCCTTTGGGGAAGAAATGGAGGACACCATCGATATCTGTAGTATCGCAAATGTCACCCATCTCCATATCGAGATCGATGAACCCGTTCAGGTCGTTCATTTCCACCGAAAAAGTGGGACCATCCGGGAGATGATAGATCAGGGTATTGACTTTGCTCAAGTCAATTGGATTGGAAAAGATTTTTTTCATGTAGGTCGTATTTGTCCAAGGTAAAAAAAGTGTATGATTATCTCTTAGCAGGTTTGGGGTAGAAAAAACATAAAATAAACAAGGAGGTTTCTAAATTATTGTGCGCATCGCACGGATTAAGAATAAGCACTCCGCGGTAACTTGTTGAAAAAAAAATCGGGTTAACATTGCCTGGTTGGGTCGATATATTAAAAATCTGTCTGATAGGGTTTGACAGTGGGAAAGCGCATGGTAAAATGTTTGGTTTCGTACACTGCTCATAATGAGCGTACCATCTGTTTATAATCCGCATTAGCAAGAGGTAATTTATGGCATTTGAAGAATATACTGATAATGATTCTGATTTTATCGAGGCCACCGATAAAAACCCGTCCAATATTCTTCCGGAAAAATTAACACTCGATTCAGCGTTGCAGTTCGCTTGCCATCCCCAAGTCAGTTGCTTTACTGCCTGCTGTCATAATATCAAAATCATTCTCACACCCTATGATATTCTCATCCTTCGCAAACGTTTGAATATCCCCGCGCATGAGTTCGTCACCCTTTATACCGAACCGACCTATTTAGAAAAGACCGATATGCCGGGGGTGCAGATCAAACTGGTTGGAGAGAAAAACGGGTGTCCATTCGTCACTCCGGAGGGTTGCACGGTATACACGGACCGGCCGTCGGCTTGCCGCTACTATCCGGTAGGAATGGCCGATTTTCACGAAGGCGGTACCAATGATGCCACGGAGGATAAATTTTTCTTTCTGGTCAAGGAACCCCATTGCAAGGGACATGAAGAACCCAAACGGTGGACCATCAGGGAATGGCGCGCCGATCAGGGGGTTGATCAGCGCGATGAAATGAACAAAGAATGGCTTCGGCTGGTGATGCGACGCAAATCCTTCGGGCTCCAGGCTACCCTGAGCGAGGCCGCGAAGCGGATGTTTTTCATGGCCTCGACCGATCTCGGTGCCTTTCGTAAATTTATCTTTGAAAGCTCCTTTCTCGACACCTACGAAATTGACGCCGAAACCGTCGCTAATATCAGGGAAGATGATGTAGCCTTAATGCTTTTCTCTTTCAAGTATCTGGCCAATACCCTTTTTGGCGCCGGAGGCATGTCCATCAAGGCGGAGAAGATCAAACTCAAGGTGGAGGAAATCAAAAATCGGCAGGACGAAGCCCTGCAGCAGGCGGAAAAGGAATACGAAGAAATGAAGGCCGAGCGTGCCCGCTTGGAGCAGGAACGTCAAGTGGCCGGTAAAAAGACAGGCGCGAACAGTTGACTGAATCAATAAAATAAAAGGACAATTTTTTTACCGGTGCCCAGGTAGAGTTGCTAGAGATTGGACAACGAGCACTGGGTTCCCCGGTCCTGCCGGGTCCCTGAATAAAACAATTACTTCTCGCAGCGAGTCAATCATCGTCAGCCATGATTGACTGAAAAAACAAAAGCCCTGCCGGTTAGTACCGGCAGGGCTTTTGCACTTCACATCATCCGTAAAGGGATGACTTATTCAACTTCAAGAGCTTTTTGCCAGCCCTTGAGCAGTTTCCAGGCTTTATCGTCATCTTTCTGCGATTCTGCCATCAACGCGTCTGCGTGCTCCGGATTGGCCAATTTCAGCATCCGGTAGCGGTTTTCGGCCAAGGCATATTCAGCAAAGGGGATGGTCGGTTCCTTGGAATCAATGATCATCGGATTTTTGCCTTCTGCCTCAAGCGCTGGGTTGTAGCGGAACAGTGTCCAGTGACCGCATTCCACCGCTTTCTTCTGCTGCTCAAGACCAAGAGCCATGTTGATGCCATGGTTGATGCAGTGCGCATAAGCGATAATCAAGGATGGACCGTCATAAGCCTCGGCCTCTTGAATGGCCTTGATCGCCTGTGCCGGGTTGGCGCCGATGGAGATCCGGGCGACATACACCGTGCCGAAGGTGGAAAAGATCAGTCCCATATTTTTCTTGGGAGCGTTCTTGCCACCGGCTGCAAACTGCGCAACCGCTGCACGCGGGGTAGATTTTGACATCTGGCCGCCGGTGTTGGAATAGACTTCAGTATCGACAACCAGGATGTTGACGTTCTTGCCGGAGGCAAGAACATGATCCACACCGCCGTAGCCGATATCATAGGCCCAACCGTCACCGCCGATGATCCAGACGGATTTTTTCACCAGGTAATCGGCCACATGATACAACCGTTTGGCCGCGCCTTTTTTACCTTCCAGGGCTGTCTTCAGTTCAACGATACGAGCACGTTGGGCTTCGATTTCACCTTGGGTAACCTGAGGTGCAGCCAAGATGGCATCAGCCAGTTTCTTGGTAACTAGGCCATCCTTGACAGCAGCATCCAACAGTTCAACAGCCTGGCTTGCCAGTTTGTCAACCGCCTGACGCATACCCAGACCATGCTCGGCGTTGTCCTCGAACAGAGAGTTGGACCAAGCCGGTCCCCGGCCATCTGCACGCTTGCAGTACGGGGTGGTAGGCAGGTTGCCGGAGTAGATCGAAGTACAACCGGTGGCATTGGAGGCCAACATCCGGTCGCCAATCATCTGGGTTACCAGTTTGATGTACGGGGTCTCGCCGCAACCGGAACAAGCGCCGGAGAACTCAAACAACGGACGTTTGAACTGGCTGCCCTTGATGGTCCCGACGTTGATCAGGCTTTCATCAACTTCTGGCAGTGCCAGGAAGGCCTTCCAGTTATCAGCCTCACGCAAGCGCAGTTCTTCGGTATTCGTCTCCATGGCCAGGGCGCGGTGCTCGGTTTTTTTGCCGTCCTTGTCTTTGGTGCGGCCCGGGCAAACGCTGACACACAGGGTACAACCGCAACAATCGGCGGTGGACACCTGGATGGTGAACTTCATATCCTTGAACTCTTTGCCCACGGCATCGGCGGTTTTAAAGTTGGCCGTCGCACCGGCAGCCTTGAGAGCACCGGGGGTGGCAACTTTCATCCGGATACAGCCGTGCGGACAAACCAGTGAACAACGACCGCACTGAATACACGCTTCCGGATCCCACTGGGAAACCGTAACCGCGATATTGCGTTTTTCCCACTGGGTGGTGGCGGTTGGCCAGCGACCGTCATTGGGGAACTCGGAGACCTTGATGTCCTCGCCATGACCTTCCATCATCTTGGCGGTGATGTTCTTGACAAAGTCGGGAGCGTCCGCAGGGACAATCGGAGGCATCTCGTGACCAGTGACCTTTTTCGGGATTTTGATCTCAACGATGTTCTCGATAGCGCCATCTACCGCGCCGTAGTTCATGTTGACGACCTTGTCGCCCTTGGTGCCATAGGACTTTTTGATGGCCTTTTTGATGGCCTTGATCGCATCGTCCTTGCTGATGATGCCGGAGATCGCAAAGAAGGCGGTCTGCATGATCATGTTGATGCGCGCACCCAGGCCAAGAGCCAGGCCCAGTTTGACCGCATCGATGATGTAGAATTTAACTTTTTTCTCAATCAACTGTTTCTGCACCAGGGCAGGCAGGCTGTCCCAGATTTGATCTTTGGTGTAGCTGGTGGTCAGGAGGAAGGTTCCGCCACTTTCCAAGTTCGCCAGCATGTCATAGGTATTGAGAAAAGCCGGATTGTGACAGGCGATGAAGTTGGCTTTGTTGATCAGGTACGGGGCAACGATCTGGTTCTTGCCGAAACGCAGATGCGAGACGGTCATGGAACCGGATTTTTTGGAATCGTAAACAAAGTAGCCCTGAGTGGAGTTGTCGGTTTCAGAACCAATGATTTTGATGGTGTTCTTGTTGGCGCCAACCGTGCCGTCGGAACCGAGGCCGTAAAACAGCGCCCGATACACATCGGAACCTTCAATGTTGAAGGACTTGTCATATTTGAGGCTGGTGAAAGTGACATCGTCATTCGGGCCGACGCAGAATTTTTTCTTCGGCGCAAGTGAAGCCATGTTGTCGAAGACAGCCTTGACCATGGCCGGGGTGAACTCAGCAGACCCCAGACCGTAACGGCCGTTGAGAACCACCGGGGTGAACATGGTGGGGTTGGCCTCGGCAGCCTCGCCGACAGCGGCACGGATGTCAAGATAGAGCGGATCGCCATTGGAGCCCGGCTCCTTGGTACGATCAAGAACCGTGATGCGCTCAACGGTCGGCGGCAGGGCATTGACCATGGCCTTAGGATCGAAGGGGCGGAACAGGCGGACAATAACCATACCTACTCTGCTGCCCTCGGCTACCAGGTGCTCGATGGTGGAGCCAACGGTTAGTGCGCCGGAACCCATGACAACGATGACATCGGTTGCATCCGGTGCACCCACATAATCAAACAGGTGATATTGGCGCCCGGTGAGCTCGGCGAATTTGTCCATGGTTCCCTGGACAATGCCAGGAATCGCATCGTAATACTTGTTCACGGTCTCGCGGCCGATGAAATAAACATCAGGATTCTGGGCGGTGCCGCCGATGGTCGGACGATCCGGGGTCAGGGCACGCTCGCGATGGGCAATGACCAGATCGTCATCGATCATGGTGCGGATATCGTCCATGGTCAATTCTTCAATCTTCATGACTTCGTGGGAGGTGCGGAAACCGTCGAAGAAATGGAGGAAGGGGATACGGGAAGCTAGGGTGGACTGGGTGGAAATCAATGCAAAGTCCTGACATTCCTGGACATCCTTAGCGCAGAGCATGGCCCAGCCGGTCTGGCGAGCAGCCATAACGTCACCGTGGTCGCCGAAGATCGACAAACCCTGGCAGGCAATAGAGCGAGCGGTGACATGGAAGACCGTAGGTGTAAGCTCACCGGCGATCTTGTACATGTTGGGGATCATCAGCAGCAGACCCTGGGAAGCGGTGAAGGTGGTGCACAATGCACCGGCACCCAAGGAACCATGGATGGAACCGGCAACACCGGCTTCCGACTGCATCTGGGAGATGACCGGGATGGAACCCCAGATATTCTCTTGTTTGGCAGTGGCTTTGGCATCGGCTTCGGCAGCCATCGGTGAGGATGGCGTGATGGGATAGATTGTTATGACTTCACTTGTGGCATACGCAACATGCGTACATGCCTGGTTTCCGTCAATGGTGACCATTTTTCGCGACATAAGATCATTCTCCTTACACGGTGGTTGGTATTTGCCGACAGGGGCTGCCGGAAAAGGTTTAAGATGAACGTTATGAAAAAAGGTTCCGGAGAACCTCAAAAAAATGTACTTAGCCCGCTTTGGTCTGCTGCTGTTCTCTGCCTCATCGGTAAAAGAAGGGGGTGTCCATCGTTGTGTTCTCGGGAAGAACAGGACGACTTCCGACGATCATCCAGTGTCAAGAATAGGGGCGGCGAGTCCTGATTACATAAAAAAATGTCAAGCCGGTGGCCCAACGGGCCGCCGCGATGACATGAAATGCATCTCATTAATGGGCCTTAATAAACCAAAAATTGGTATTATGCAATCTTAAACCGTTGCCGAAAATCCATACAGTTGCAGTGGGTTGTCGTTTCTCGCCAAGGGTGGCAAGAGTCTGACTTCGCGCCACTTGGGGGCCTCGCCGCCTGTTGATTCCGCACACAGACATGAAGGTGATTCGGATTAAAGGGCGACTATCAAAGGGAACCTGCTTATCCGTTGCTTTCCTTGAGATAGTCTTTGATTTTGTGGTACAGCGATTCCGGAATATCTGTGCCGTACATGAATAACTCCGCTTCCTCCCCGGTGATGGTTTCTTTCACCTCGGCGGGTAAGGAGCGCAGGAAGGCGACTTTGGCGGGATCAGGTTTTTTCTTCTTGTCGGGCATGGAGTATTCTCCTTAAAGATGGGTTGTGCAGCAAAAGGGCAAGAGTTTACCCTGAACGAACCGAAATATATAGGAAGTTGCGTCGGCACACAAGGATCAGTATCGTTTTCAGGGTTCCGTTCTTCTCAAAGCCTGTTCTGGTCGACCTTTTCACGATGAATACCGTTAAATAGTTATTTTATTCAAAATTGTATTTTGTTATGCTCATCTTTTCTTTGATGATTTTCAGGGAGGGATATGGCGGCACCACTATCTGGACAGCCTCAGGCTCTCGAACACGATATCGGCTATCCGTTGTTCGGTCATCCCGCCGCAGTTGACCGCGATTCCCTGGCCGATATGACCTATGCCTATGTTTTGCGTCAGGCCGCGGTCATCGGCCTCAATGTCCCGGAGCAGATATGTTTGCCAAACTAAAGCCATTTCTTCCCGGCGAGAGAACCAGGATGATCCTCATTGCCGCCTGTATCGGCGTCATGGCGGGTCTGGCCATCATCGTCTTTCGCGAGGCTGTTGAGTTAGTCCGCAAGATTATTTTTGTCTGGGGCTATGAGGTCCTGCACATCAGCCAGGGCGGGTGGCGCCGAATGCTGCTGCCGCTGCTGCCGATGGCCGGGGTCACCCTGCTTATTCCCCTGTCGCTGGCGTTTCCCGGGCATGTCAACGGCTACGGCTTCACCGCTTTTTTGCGGCGGGTCAACCTGGAAAACGGGGTGATCAGGGCCCGTAACATCTTTATCAAGATTGTCGCCACCGCCCTGACCATCGGGAGCGGCAATTCGGCCGGAGTCGAGGGGCCGATTGCCCAGATCGGCGGGGCCCTGGGCTCGCAGGTTGGTCAGCGTTTCCGGGTTTCGGGCAATCGGATGAAGGTCTATATTGCCGCGGGTTGTGCCGGCGGCATTGCCGGGATCTTTAACGCCCCTTTGGCCGGGATGTTTTTTGCCTCTGAGATCGTCCTGCTCGGCACCTACGAGATTTCTTCCTTCTCCGCCCTGGTGATCGCCTCGGCGCTCTCCACCGTGGTATCCCGCGCCTATTACGGGACCATCCCCGCTTTTCCCATTCCGCCCTACACCATTGTCAATGCCTTTGTCGAACTGCCGCTCTACACGGTTATGGCCGTTATCGTCGGCGTAACGGCAGTGCTGCATATCCGTTTTTTCTACGCAGTCCGCGATTGGTTTCAGCGTCTCCCTGTTCATCCCCAAGTTAAACCGATCCTCGGGGCCCTGCTGGTCGGCGGTATCGCCATTTTCTTTCCCCAGATCATGGGCAATGGCTACGAATACATGGCCAAAACGCTGGCCGGCGATACCCTGGTCTGGCGAATGATGGTTCTGGTCTTCCTCAAATCCCTGGCCACCTCGATCACCTTGGGCTCAGGTGGGGCCGGGGGCGTTTTTGCCCCTTCGCTGTTTATTGGAGCGGTTCTCGGCGGGGCGTACGGCGGCATTGTCCATCACTTCCTCCCTGAATACACCGCCACGGCCGGGGCCTACGCCACGGTCGGCATCGGCGCTTTTCTTGCCGCCACCACCCATGCGCCTTTGACCGCCATCTTCCTTTTATTCGAGATGACCGGCAATTATATGATCATTGTCCCAGTGATGCTGACCGCGGTCCTCGGGACGATGACCGCCTCCTGGCTCTACGACGATTCCATCGACACCGTTGATTTCACCCGTGAGGGTATTGATATCCACGAGGGCCGGGAGGTGGCGATCATGAAATCGGTCAAGGTCGGCAAAGCCATTACCGAAGATGTCGATTTTATCAGTGAAAATGCGAATATCAATCACCTGCTTGAACTGTTTCGTTTGGCCCGCAACAGTTTTTATTTTCCGGTGGTCAATCACAAAGGGTTGATGGTCGGGGTGGTGTCCATGCAGGATGTTAAAACTATTCTCCACAGTGAGGAGGAACGGGTCTGTCACCTGGTCGGTTCCATCTGCACCCGCGACGTCATCATGCTTACCCCGGACACCAACCTCTACGAGGCCATGAAACTCTTCGACATCAAGGGGATCGATGAGATTCCGGTGGTGGAGTCACTTGAAGAGCCCTGGGTCCTGGGGATGCTCAAGCGCCAGGAGGTGATTGCCGCTTATAACCATGAGATGCTTAAACGCGGCATCAATGAGCGGGCCGAAACCATCCGCATGATCTGTTCGGCGAGCTGAAAGGGGGTGCTTCCCTGTCTCACCGCGGGGGAAGAGGTTTGTCGTGATGTCCCCGGTAATGGACAAGGGCGGTTTATTTCGTTAGAGTCAGGCACCATTTGTTGATGAGGCAAGGACGCGTGTTAGTGTTACAATCAATTTGCAGGAGGAATGCATGAGACGGTATTTTGTTTTGGCAATAATGATGTTGGCAGCATTGTTTTGCGGACCTTCCCTATGGGCGGCCGACGCTCAAGGCTGCAAGGATCATCCCCTGTTCACCCGAATGGCCAACTTTGAACTGTATGGCTGTGCGACCATGGATTTTGATGCCGTCGCTTTCCCTAAGCCGGAATTGAAAGAATGGGCAGGCCCTGACGACTATACCAATGTGGAAGGCAAGGTCTATGCGGTCAGTTACAAACTCAAGGAAGGGGCCACTGCCGTCAGTGCCCTGCAAATTATGCGTAATTTTCAAAATGCCGTGAAGAAGTCCGGCGGTACCATCCAGGGTGATTATGAAGGGGCGGTATACCCTTCCTTGCCAACAACAGCCGCTAAATATCTGGGGGAATCCCCAAGCGGGACCACCTTTGATCGCTATACCACCATGACGCTGTCCAAGGGTGACAACGAGTTTTGGGTCTATCTCTGTGCCAGTGAAAGTTCGCAGGACTATATGCTGCTGATTGTTGAGAAACAGGAAATGAAGCAGGAGATCAGCGTCAACGAACTCGAAAAGCAATTGAACAAAGACGGATTCCTCACGTATTACATCAAATTCGATACAGGGAAATCAGCTGTCAAGCCTGAGAGCCAGGGCAGTGTCGATCAGATTGCTTCCCTGTTGAAGAGCCTGCCTGATCTCAAAGTGAGTATCGAAGGGCATACCGACAATGTCGGCACCCCGGAAAGCAACAAGAAGCTCAGTGAAGAGCGGGCAAAGTCGGTCATGACGGCTGTCGCGGCCAAAGGTGTTGCCGTGGACCGGATGATGGCTGTAGGGCACGGCCAGGATAAACCCGTCGCCGACAACCGCAAGGAAGACGGCCGGGCGCTCAACCGGCGCGTGGAAGTTGTCAAAAGATAAAGGTTAACGAACGCGGTTTGGGGTACGGGCAGTTTCCAGGACAGCAGTTGGATGATTGCCGGAAGTTTTGAAGTTTTGGTTTCAGGTCAGAAATGAGGTCATTTTGCACGTTACCCTGTTTTCATTTGGTTTCAAACACGGTCCGGCCCAAGCCGATCTGGTCTGGGATGTTCGCTTTCTGCCCAATCCCTACTGGGTGCCGGAGTTGAAACCGCACACCGGCAGGGAGCCGCAGGTGGCCAGCTATGTGCTCGAAAATGAAACCGGCGCACGGTTTATGGCGCTGCTTGTCCCGCTGCTCGTTTTTTTGCTCGAGCAATATGCCCTGCAAGGCCGGGAGACAGTCACCTTGGCCGTGGGTTGTACCGGCGGCAAGCATCGTTCGGTAGCTGTGATCGAATACCT
>Ga0364909_10358_pt1 | contig 10837 bp, 9 predicted proteins | sample SorcelJu500001C3_3_FD_206966 | JGI IMG/M metagenome (GOLD analysis project Ga0364909, IMG submission 206966) | Enriched cells from Trout Bog Lake Hypolimnion, Wisconsin, USA - BchlTB.June25.5000.01.C3 | ecosystem: Environmental > Aquatic > Freshwater > Lake > Hypolimnion/Profundal zone | place... | reverse complement strand
AAACGATACAGTTGTGGTTGATAAAGAATCCCGCAAATTGGTTGGCTTTCGCCTGGAAGATACCGCGCGGGCGCCGGTAATTATCGTTTTTATTGATGAAGACAAACCCGAACTTTTGTCGCTCCAGAAGGGACAAGCACCACCCACTAAAATCAAATCAAAAAATATGGAGGCAGATATTCAGATTATTACCTACGGTGAGATTAATGAATATATGAACCTTTCCTAATGGGATGTGGTTTTTCAGCAATACAAATGAGGAGCATTTCTGGCGGAAGCAACTATGACCGGTGAGAAAAGTAAAGACCCGTTGCATGGTGTCACCCTGGAACACATCCTCACTGAACTCCGTGCCCACTATGAATGGGAGTACTTGGCGGAAAAGATCAATATCCGTTGCTTCAAGGATAATCCTTCGCTCATCTCGAGCCTTAAATTTTTGCGACGAACCCCTTGGGCCAGGGCCAAGGTTGAGCGGTTATATGTCAGGCTCATCAGCAGAAAACCGAATAAAGGGAAGAAAGAGAAATAAGCCGATCAGGTAGCTGTTGAGCTATTGCGTGTCATCCTTGCAGAGGTTTTTCGCCTCGACAATGTCCCGCGGGGCAACCGGCGATATCTTTCTGCCGGTTGATTTTTTCAATCGACACTATTGCTGTTCAAGATGCCGCAACAGCTCTCCAATCTGGGCAGGGAAAAGGACAACGGTATTTGATGGGCTGGCACCGAGGCCATCAATTGTTTGCAGCGTGCGCAGTTGGAGCGTAATCGGGCTGTCCGACATTATTTTTGCGGCTTCCGCAAGATTGGTTGCCGCCAGTTTGTCACCTTCAGCTTTGGTGATGGTCGCCCGTTTCTCGCGTTCGGCGGAGGCTTGCCGCGACATCATTCTTTTTAAATCCTCTGGTAATTCTATATCCTGCAACCGGAGGGAGTCCACACGGAGACCCCAGTCTTTGACCCTCTCTTCGACGTGTTCCTTGATGCGAATCTGAATCTGTTCCCTTTCGGAAAGCAACTCGTCCAAAGTCAAGCTGCCAACCACATCCCGCAATGCGGCCTGCGCATATTGCGCGACCGCAAATTTGAAGTCCTGGATGGTGATGACCGCTTTTTCACTGTCAGCGACCATGAAGAAGAGTGCGGCATCAATTTCCGCCGGGACATTGTCTCTGGTTATGACTTTTTGTCTAGGGATGTTCAAAACCAGTACCCGCGTGTCGAGGAAACGGACGCTTTCCAAAACAGGTATAATATAAAGCAACCCGGGACCTTTTACCGTCCGAAACCTGCCCAAACGTAGGACAACGCCTCGTTCCCATTGGGCAGCCACACGAATACCCGAAACAATCACATGCCAGAGAAATGCGGCAACCATGGTTCCCCCGATCATCAAGGGCAAAGTGTCCGCCCTGGGTGTTGCCAGCGAGAAGAAAAGATACGCTCCCATTGCGGCAGGCAGGATGAAAAGCACGCCACGCAGCGTGCTCCCCAAGGAAACGTGTTCGCCGGCAGGTTTGGCAAATTGTTTCATTTCTTCACTCATGACCGTCTTCCTGTTTGATACTGTTTTTATCGCATTGAAGTACATGGGGGCACCAGGTTCTGTTTCTATCGATTCAAGTATAATACATGATATATAAAAATAAGCGCGTTGGGTGAAGAAAATCCCTCACATCTCAGGGTTTCGAGAGACCAGATGCATTTTTCTGGCCGATCAATACATGCGGTGGCGAAAGAGCCAGGTGGCCATGGAGAGCGTTACTGCGGCAATAACGGACATGGGCCAGAGCTCGTTCCAGAAATATTCCATTCCGGCGCCTTCGAGAAACACGCGGCGGACGATGATGAGAAAGTAGCGCATCGGGTCGAGGTAGGTCAGTGTTTGCATAAACGGCGGCATGTTGGCGATGGGGGTCGAGAAACCGGAGAGGGTGACCGCCGGCACAATGAAGAGAAAGGCGCCCAGCAGGGCCTGCTGCAGGGTGGTGGAGAGCGAGGAGATCATCAGGCCGACGCCGATGATCGACAGTACATAGATGATCAGCGCCGGATAGAGGGTCGAGAGCTGACCGACCAGCGGCACCCGGAACCAGTACACGGCGACCAGGATGATCAGCGAGGCTTCGCCGACGCCGACGATCAGGCCGGGCATGGCCTTGCCGATCAGAATTTCCCAAGGTCGCAGCGGTGTCACCAGCAACTGGTCGAAGGTGCCGGCCTCCCGCTCCCGTGCCACCGACAGAGAGGTTACCACCAAGGTGACGATCATCGCCAGGAGGGCAATGATGCCGGGGACGATGAACCAGCGGCTTTCCAGATTGGGATTGAACCAGGCCCGGAGGGTGAGCTGTGCCGGCAGCTTGGTGCCAAACGACTGCTCGGCTTGTTCCTGATTATAATCAGCGATGATAGTGCGGACATAATTGAGGGCCAGCATGGCCGTATTGGAGTTGCGGCCGTCAATGATCACCTGTACGGGGCAACTCTCTCGCTGCGCCAGATTGGCGGAACACTGTCTGCCGATATGCAGGACCAGCAAAGCACCCCTGCGGTCAATCAAGGGCCCGATCTCGGCCTCGGACTGAAGATGGCCGACAAGATGGAAGCCCACCGATCCCAGGAACCGGCCGATCAGTTCGCGGGAGTTTTCCCCCTGGTCCTCGTTGAACACCGCCAGTCCGGCTTTTTCGAGGTCAAAGGTGGCGGCATAGCCGAAAATAAGCAGTTGCAGGATCGGCGGCACAATCACCGCCATCCGGCTCTTTTTGTCCCGGAACAGGGCGAGGAATTCCTTGATGATCAAGGCGAGGATTCGATGACCCACCGCGCGCTCCTATTCGAGATTTTTTCTGGTCTTGCGATAAACCAGACCGAGGAAAAAGAAAGCCATGGCCAGCAGGGCCGCCGAGTTGGGCAGAACCACGCTCCAGACATCGCCCACCAGAAACAGGGTCTGGAGGATCGCGACATAATAACGGGCGGCGATCAGGTGGGTGATGCCCCGGATCACCAGGGGCATGGACTGGATGTCGAAGATGAAACCGGAAAGGATGAAGGCCGGAAGAAAGGTGCTGATCAGGGCTACCAAAGCCGCCACGAACTGGGAGCGGACCATGGTGGAGATGAACAGTCCCATGCCGAGCGCCACCAGCAGAAACAGGGCCGAGGTCGCCAGCATCAGCCAGATGGAGCCGCGCAGCGGCACATGGAAAAGAAATTCCGCCATGAACAGGGAGAGGCTTAAGCCCCCCATGCCGAGGATGAAATAGGGGATCAGTTTGCCGAGGAGGAGTTCGGACACCGAAATTCGAGTGACCAACAAGGCCTCCATGGTGCCCCGCTCCCATTCTCTTGCAATGACCAGGGCGGTGAGCAGCGCGCCGATCAGGGTCATGATCACCGCCAGCACCCCTGGCACCAGAAAGTCGGTGGATCGCACCTCGGGGTTGAACCAGATCCGTTGTTCCAGGTTCACTGGCGATTGCAGTTTCTTGCCCGATTGTTTTGCCTCCTGGTCGAGCCAGCCGAACCAGATAGCCTGCACGTAGCCTTCCACCAGCCGGGCGGTGTTGGCGTCCACGCCATTGACCAGGACGCTGATCGGTGGTGAGGCCTTTTGCAGGTACTCGCGGCCGAAATTGTCCCGCAGCCAGACGATGCCGTTCACCTGGGATTGCCGGAGCGCGGTCTCCGCTTCCTGAATGGAGGACATGGCAACCGGGGCGAAATAAGGAGATTGGTAAAAACCGCCGATGAAGCCCGAGGTCTGCTGATCGGGATGTTCGACCACCAAGGCGATGGGAACGTTTTTGGCATCCAGGGAAACTCCGTAGCCGAAGATAAGCAGCAGTACCAGCGGTAGGAAAAAGGCGATGGCGATACTGGAGGGGTCGCGGATAACCTGCAGCCCTTCCTTGCGGATCATCCCTCTGATGCGCATCAGGCTTCCTGGTTTCATGCGGCCGCCTTGGGATTGTGGTTGGCTTCCAGCAGGCTGATAAAGGCATCTTCCATGGTGGATTCCCGGCCGCCCGCCCCCCCCGTAGCGTTGTTTCATCTCTTCCGGAGTTCCTTCAGCCAGGACCTTGCCTTCGGCCATGATCACCAGACGGTCGCAATACTCCGCCTCCTCCATGAAATGGGTAGTGACCAGCACGGTCACCCCCTGATCAGCGAGACTGTTGATCTGGGTCCAGAATTCCCGACGGGCCAGAGGGTCAACCCCGGAGGTGGGTTCATCGAGAAAAAGAACCTCGGGTTCATGCATCAGGGCCACGGCCAGGGCGAGACGCTGCTTGAAGCCGAGCGGCAGGGCCTGGCTCTCGCTGGCTGCGAACGGCTCCAAGTCAAAGGTGGACAGCGCCCAGTTGATCTGAGCAGTGCGCCGGGCGCCGAGCAAGCCGTAGGCGCTGCTGAAAAATTTGAGATTCTGCAGGACCGACAGGTTGCCGTACAGGGAGAATTTCTGGGCCATGTAGCCGATCTGCCCTCTCGCCGCCGCTGCCGCGGTCCGCAGATTCATCCCGGCAACGGTGCAGAGGCCACTGGAAATAGGGAGGAGGCCGCAGAGCATCCGGAAGGTGGTGGTCTTGCCGGCGCCGTTGGCCCCGAGCAGACCGAAGATTTCGCCGCCCTTGACTCGGAAGCTGACATGATCGACCGCGAAAAAATCGCCAAAGCGGCGGACGAGGTTGTCGGCAGTGATGACGTCCTGGCCGGAAAAGCGGTTTGCCTTATTTTGCAGGGTGATAGTGTTGGCTGTCCCTGCGGCCTCGCCCTCATCCTTGAGGGTGGCGACAAAATAATCCTCGAATCTCGGCTCAACCGCGGTGATTTCCCCATTAATCCCTTCCGGCAGCAGTTCGTGGCGCAACACCTTCTCGTTGCGGGTGACCACCCGGATTGCGGTGCCGAGGATGAGGGCATCGAGTACTTTGGGATTACGGCTCAGTTCGCGCTGCAGGGTCCGTTTGGGCAGGGAGGGCGCCCGCACCAGCCAGGTGCGGCCGGCAACCTGGCGGCTGAAGTTCTTGGGGTGATCGTGGCCCAGAATTTTGCCACGGTGGATGAGCATAACCTCGGCGCAGCGTTCGGCCTCATCAAGGTAAGCGGTGCTGAGCAACACGCTCATCCCCTCGGCTTCCACCAGATGATAGACAATGTTCCATAATTCCCGTCGGGAAACCGGGTCAACTCCCACGGTCGGTTCGTCGAGCAGCAGCAGGCGCGGGGGCCGCACCAGGGTGCAGACCAGGCCCAGCTTCTGTTTCATGCCGCCGGAGAGGCGTCCGGCCAGGCGGCGACGGAACCCCTCCAGCCCGGACATGGCCAGCAGTTGCGCGTAGCGTTCCTGGCGCAGTTCTTCAGGTACCCCTTGAAGATCGGCATACAGGTCCATATTTTCCTGTACGGAAAGATCTTCATACAGGCCAAACCGCTGCGGCATATAGCCGATACTGGCCTGGACCCGGAGCGGTTCCCGGACCACATCGATATCAAGAGCAGTCAACCGGCCCTTATCAGGAGTCAGCAGGCCGGCGCAGAGCCGCATCAAGGTGGTTTTACCCGCGCCGTCCGGGCCGATCAGCCCTGTCACCATTTGCGGGCGGATGGTGCAGCTCACTCCATCAAGGGCGGTAATCGTCTTTGTATCGACCACAAAGGTCTTGCCCACCTGGTCAAGAATCAGCGCCGCCGCTTGCGGGGCGGAATCGGGAATCGGCAAATTACCGGAGTCGGTGGCCTGGAGTGCCATGGAAGGTTTTTACCGCCGTCCTGCGTTATGGAATCGGGAGGAAAGGGTGTCGGTCACCATATCCATATCGAAGGTGCAGGTGTCGATGACGAGCATGCCCAACTGCTGAATCATAGTGTGTCCTCGGGTCGTTGCTGCTTCTTGGGAGTTGACCGTTGTGATCATAACACAACCCCCTGTTTTTTCTTAGTGTCTCTTCGGAAAATCTGCAGGTGCATGGCAAGGAACGCTTTAATCCGAGACGATCGGCTCGCCAGCTTTACCCAGGGGGATATTGGAGACCTTGTTCAGAGGGCCTCAATAATCAGGCCCTTCTGTCCCCAGTTTTTAACGGGATTTCTTGTCATTGCGGGTTGCCTGGTCCTGCTTGAAGCCTTACCCTGATCTTCAGGGTGAAGAGCGTGCCCCTGATTGAGGTGTTCTGTTAGAGCATTTGCGTGGCCGCATAGTACAGGCAGGGCAACAGGGCGAGAGGATAGGCTTCCATGGTAAATAGTAAGGAAGTTCAATTGGATGCTAGTTGTACCAACTTGGTATTGTTCAAGGTTTTCTAACGAAATCTTCCAATTTGGGCGGCACCATGCAACACCCGGTCATGCAGTCGCCGATGGTGTTGATCTCTGCTTCCTCCAAATCAATCAGGGCGGCGATGACATCCTCGCCACTCATGCCGGCAAATACCCCTTCCGGAGTAAACCATCCTGTGCCTTCTCGAAATTGAAACCGGTTGTTTACCTGTTCCATCTGTTGTTCCCGTGTGAGATCAATAAATTTATCGGCATACATGTTAGCCCTCCCGTGAAGGTAGTGTCATGGTGCGGAAACCAGCCTGCTTCGGTGTTGGTGGCAACGGAGGTGAGCTGATGATTAACATTTTCTATTATTTTGTCGTCTGGCCCTGCTCACATGCTCCCTGCAACCAGACTGCAACTGCAAACTCAAGCTTATCAAGTAGCCACACATGAATTTCGCGGACGAGGCTGTATTTTTAGCGTAAAAAATGGTAAACATGCAAAAAAATTTGTGAGACCTCTCAACGAGGCACCCACTGTCCAATTATCAGAAAAGGAGATTGAAATGAATAGATTTTGTTATCTATCTTTATTGTTTTTGGCAGCAGGCATCTGTTTTATTACAAGTAATGCTGTGGCGCAGGAGCAGCGACGGATTGTTTTGAATACCGCGCAATTCAAGGAATCTTTTCTTGAAAAAGTCACTGTTTCAGGTGGTATTCGGGCTGGTTTCATGTACCAAAGTTCGCTTGATCATATTGATATTCATCAACTTTATGTACATCTCCTCCATGATGTTGAAGAGCAGGATGCAATGTTATGCGTGAATATGGTGAGTCGTGACGGTCGGTATTCGGCATCTTGGGAATATGCTCTGGGAAAACAACCGGCTGGGGCTATCGCAGTTGACCTGCCTTCAAAATATCAGGAGCAGGTAGCAGGTTATGCGCCTGAGGCGTTAGTCGTGCTTGCCGCCATAACGAAAAAAGATTGTGCATCCAGTGACTTGAAATATGTCCCGACAAGTTGGGGTGAAAGTAAGACATCTGATTACATTCTTTATGTAAATTCAGGGAATACAGATACGATTATCGGCATACCCGGACATGCAGAACGCATTCAGTGTTCAAAAATTATCGCTGACAGCACGATTGCTTATGACACCCGGTGTGTGGTTGGCAAGGATATATTAAGCGAACCCAAAAGTATATTTTTAGTCAGAAACAACTTTGGCAACAGGTTGCCAAATGTGGAATTTCCGGTGAGGTGACCAGTGCATATTATGGCAGCGTTTAAAACATGTTTTGCAGTTATAAGAGATGTTTTTCTTGCTGCGGTCGTTGCAGAACCTGAAAACAATCAATTTCGTAACATCTCAAATCAGTATCCTCGTTTATTGCATTTTATCGTTATATTGTTTTGTATCTACGTTGTATTTTTAGTATTTTTGATTGCAAAAGTTGTAATTAACTCTTCCAACAGCGGCTCGTTTATCATTACTGCCAGAACAGAACGAGTTGAATACAAACCAGAGAGTATCGATCCTCCAAGAATAGCTTATCGGAATGCCACATTTTATTGGGATGAAATTAGTGAGGAGAATTTTGATCCTTTAGCTTCGACATCGTCAAAATCAAGAATATTTCCTCCGGAAAGCAGTGGATCCATTCAAATCCAAGGTAAATCAGACATCATTTTCTCAAGGATAGGCACAGGTCCACTGCATATTCAAATTAAAAGTTCTCAGCCCATTCTGGTCTTTGATGATAATGATCAAAAAATATTTTCTTTACCCTCTGCCGCCGATCTGGTCCTGAAAGATCCTTCTCGTCTGATAAGTCAAGGAATAGCATGGAAATATAATCTTGATGGGCCACTGATAATTGGCCGCGTGCCAACTTATGGTGTCCAGCAACTCAACGGTCTATTGCTTGAAGGCGAAATCCAGATGGTTGCCAAACAATTGTTATCTGGAAACCATTATAAAGTTGAACCATATAAATTGCAATTAGGTGATGAATTGCAATTTGTGCCTATTGATCCGAAAACTAGCGGCTTGTTGACTTTTGATGCTGAACGAGGTCTTCAGATAGTTGCTATTGTTGAAGCTGATTCTGCAACAATTAAAAAATTTAGAGAAACTAATATTAAAATAAAAAATAATTTATGGTCTAAACTGGGCAAGGATGAGGAATTTGTCATAACTTGGGCGTTGATGCTCACGGTGCCTGGGATTTTAGTATTTTTCACTCGCCTGTTGTCTTTTCACCTGCAAATGTATTCGAATAAATAAGCTGATTTTTCCATCAACAATAATGAAAATTAAACTATCCAGATAGTTAATCTGATTTTTCAACAACTTAAAATTAGTAATTTTTGAAACAAAGAGACCCTCCATGCAAAGATTATTTCAAATAACCACCGTTTTTTTTCTGTTAGTTCTGCAATGCTTTTTTATCCATTCCGCCTCAGCTTCAGACGTTTATATCAAAGTCGGGGATAACGAAGTTGGTCAAGGGGTCATGCGTCAACGGGGTTCTGAGTGTTTGATCATCGCCCCCGCGCATGTTGTGGAAGATGCCTTCAATATCGAAATGACGGTTGCAGATAGAAAAAAATATTCCGCAGAAATACTGGAATTATTTCCTGGTGATATCAGCGTGCTTCGATTCAAAGGTGACGATTCGCCCTTGTGTCGCAATACGAGTTGGTCAGAGGCTGCTAATTTAAACGTGCTGCTGGAAGTGGAAAAACAGGGGGAGTTGCGTACCATGCTCGCTGACGGTAGTATCCGCATCACTCCCGTCGATATTATTGCTTATGATAAATACCGAAACATTAATATTCGGCCCAAAAACAGAACAGACGCCATTTCGAAAGGCGAAAGTGGCAGCCTCCTTTATATTGCCGGTAAACTCTCAGGCATGCTTCTTTTTGTTAAAAACGATATCGGCAATGTTGTCCGTCTGGACGCACTGACCAATACGCTTTCCTTGTTTTTTGGCGAAAACCATCAAGGAGGGAGACCAGGAACGGTTCCATTACATCAGGAAAATATTGCGATTCCTGCTACTCAGGAAAAAATATCTTCCAAAGAACAGGAATTTTCCGGTGTCATTGCCCAAAGTGCCATCGCCGAGCACCGGATCAAGTTGGAGGAGAATAGCCCGGTCCGACTGAGCTTTTCGGCAATAGAAGGGCGGGGGAAGTACAATGTCGAAATTTTGGATTCAACAAGAAAAGTTGTCTATCGGGACGCCTGCAAACGCATCAGCGAAACAGAAACTGTTACGGCTCCATTTACCGCCCCAAAAAGCGACATCTATTCTTTGCACATTATCGGAACTGAGGGAGACCTGAAATACACGGTCAAGATACAGCCGATTGCCTCGGATGTTCAATTGCGGAGTGAGGGTAATGTGCTCTTGGTTGGCGGCAATGCTGTGGCGGGTGTCATCGCCAAAGGCGCTGTCGCTGCCTACCGGATCAAGCTGGAGGCAAATAGTCCGATTCGTCTCGTCTTCGCCGCAACAGGAGATCAAGAGAAGTACAATATCGAGGTGTTAGATTCAACAGGGAAAACCGTCTATCGGGCCCAATCCAAATCGTACAGCGGGACAGACACTGCCACTGTTCCGTTCACTGCCTCGAAAAATGACACCTATTCGTTACATATTATTGGAACTGAAGGCGAAGGGAAATACGCTCTCAAAGTGCTGCCGATTGCCTCGGATGCTCAATTGCGCAGTGAGGCGAATGTACTCCAGGTCGGTGGCATAGCGGCTGAGGGGGTGATTGCCCAAGGAGCTGTGGCAGAGTACAAGATCATCCTGGAGGCTAACAGCCCGATTCGCATGGTTTTCTCGGCAACAGGAGATCAAGAGAGATATAACGTTGAGCTCCTGGATTCCACTGGAAAAATTGTCTACCGTGACCCGTACAATCGGCTCAGCGGGTCAGAAACTGCCAACCTTTCCTTCAATGTGTCGCGAAGCGATACCTATTCTTTGCGTATTATCGGAACTGAAGGCGAAGGCAAATATTCACTGAGCATTATCCGTGCAACCAGGAATACATAATTCATTTGAATTGTTAATGTATTCTTGGCAAGAATAACTGATTGATCAAGGAGATAGTTATGGTTTTATTACCGGCCATCGAGCGGGAGACGCGAAGCAATCCCGATGCCAGTGTTCTCTGGTTGCACGGGCTTGGCGCCGATGGCCATGATTTTGCCCCCATTGTCCCGGAACTGGATCTCCCCGAGGATCTGGGTATCCGGTTCATCTTTCCCCATGCCCCGTCCATTCCCGTCACCGTGAACAACGGCTATGTCATGCCCGCCTGGTTTGATATCCTGGAGATGGATATTGACCGTAAGGTGGATATCGCTCAGTTGTTGGTTTCAGCTACGGCTATCAATCGTTTGATCGATCGTGAACTGGAGCGCGGCATCGACAGCCGTCGCATCATCCTCGCCGGGTTTTCTCAAGGCGGGGCCGTGGCTTATCAGGTGAGCTTAAGTCATGCCCAGCCACTCGGTGGGCTGATAGCCATGTCGACCTAT
>Ga0364909_10359_pt1 | contig 10942 bp, 9 predicted proteins | sample SorcelJu500001C3_3_FD_206966 | JGI IMG/M metagenome (GOLD analysis project Ga0364909, IMG submission 206966) | Enriched cells from Trout Bog Lake Hypolimnion, Wisconsin, USA - BchlTB.June25.5000.01.C3 | ecosystem: Environmental > Aquatic > Freshwater > Lake > Hypolimnion/Profundal zone | place... | reverse complement strand
AGCGATCAAAGGAACAGCTTTTTTGGCCTCTTTTACAAATGCCTCAATAAGAAGAAGCAAAAGGGAAAAAGCAAAGAGCGCAAAGAGCGGTCCTATGGAAAAAAGGTCCGTCAGTGAAAAGGTAGCGCTCATTTGTTCCTCCCCTTTTCCATTTTTGCAAGACTCATGATTTTTTTGGCGGCAGGCTCAATCTGCTTTAATGCAGGCATAGGATAGACTCCTAACCATAAAATAAGTGCCATAAGAGGCACTGTCAGCCAGATTTCTTTGCCTTTAAGATCAACCCAATTTTTCTGAAAAGGAGCTGGAGTTTCAAAGTAGATGCGATGCATGAAGCGCAGCATATAGACAACGGAAAAAATCACCGTCAGGCCTAAAAGCGCTGCAAGCCAGATGCTCTGACCTAAAACCGCATAGAGAATCAGCACCTCACCAACAAAATTATTCATTCCTGGTAAAGCCACAGCTGAAAGCACAAAAAAGAGGGTGATCCAGCACAGCTTTGGCAGATACTTAGCAAGGCCTCCTGCTGCATCCATGCTTGTGCTACTAAGACGCAGCTCCAGCCAGCCTGCCAAAAGAAAGAGTCCTGTGATGGTCACAGCATGGTTCACTGCTTGAATGATCGCGCCCGATTGAGAGGTGCTGTCCCATACAAAAAGGCCTGCCAGAACAAAGTTGATATGAGAAAAACTAGAGTAGGCAATGAGTTTTTTAAAATCAGTCTGAGCCCAGGCGACAATGGCACCATACAGCACGCCGATGATCGCAAGATCAAGAAGCCATGGATTCCACTCCCTCATGATGTTTGGAAAAAGACCTAAAGAGATGCGTAAGATGCCATAGATACCTGCCTTAGAAAGAATCGCTGAAAGCAAGATAGTGCCCGTTGTGGAGGCCTCATAATAAGTTATTGGGAGCCAGCCATGAAAAGGAAAAAGGGGCGTTTTCACACAAAAAGCCAGGAGGAAAATAGCGCTGATCAGCATCGCATGGGGCGCTTTTTCAGCAATTATAGCTAGTGTCGGAATATCAAAAGAGAGTGCCGCAAAATAAAGTAAAAGCACCGCTGCAACCATCAAAACCGATCCTGCAATCATGTAGATAATAAAGGTGTAGGCAGCTTTTTGCCGCTCCTTGCCACCCCGCAGGGTAATGATAAAATAAAGAGGCAGCAGCATTGCCTCCCAAAAGAAGGTAAAGATGACTAGGTCTTGAGCCATGAAAAAGCCATTTAAAAGACCTTGGAGCGCTAAAATAATAGCATAAAGAAAGCGCGGTGTCGTGACCACCCTTTCAGAAACAATGCTGATCGGGATGATGACATTCACTAAAAATAAAAAGACGAGGGAGAGCGAATCCAGATGCAGGTGAAAATGAATAGAAAGGGCACGCATCCAAGGGACGCTGAAATCAGCACCAAGCCAGCCAGTATTATTCCAGAGGAGCATAAGAAGAGGAAGCAAGCTGCCAAGAAAAGCGCATCGTTTCAAAGTTTTTGGATTTGATGCTGGGAGTACTAAAGTCACAAGCGCGGCACTGAAGGGAATGATGATAAACCACAGTAGACTAAGCATAGAAGCCCTCAAAAACTAAGTAGACCAGTAAAATTGCAGACCCCACAACGATCCAAGAAATGTAGGAACGAATCTGCCCGCTTTGTAGCTCCTGCAAGACTCTGGAAGTACTATTTGTTACATGAGTGCAGACTGGAATGATGCCCTCAAAAATCTTGGGTTCAAAAATTTTTGACGAGAGCTGTGAAAAAAATTGTAATGGCCGCACGATCAAGAAAGCATACAACTGATTGATGTAAAATGACTGGTAGAGAAACTCAGCCAGCTTCCCTCGCGATAAACGCTCCCGAAAGTTTGTGTAGATGAAGGCAGCAAGCCCAACGCCAGCTATTGAGGCGGCTAATGAGAACCAGACGTCAGTAGTAAGGTGAAAGCCGAAGGCAAGTGCTTTTATGAAAAAGGCTTGGCTATCTTTATCAAGGAAGCTCATCAAAAGGGGCGGCACGCTACTAGCATACCCTAAAAGGCCGCCGAAGAGCGTAAGAAGAGCTAAAATGGTCACGGGAATCATCATCACAGAGGGAGCATCATGTAGATTTTTCCATAGTTTTGCATCCACGCGACTAGCTCCTGTAAAGGTAAGACAATAGGCACGTATCAAATAAAATCCGGTCAGAACTGTAACCAGCAGCCCCACGCTATAAAGTGTTGTATAGCCGGTGAGGGAGGCCTCTTCCAAAATCAGATCTTTACTGAAAAAGGCAGCCAGAGGCGCAATTCCCGACAGAGCAAGAGCCCCGATCAAAAAGAGAAAAGCAGTTTTCGGAAGTTTTTGAAAAAGGCCTCCCATCTTATCCATCTCCGTTTCTCCAGAAAGCATATGCACCACATTGCCGGCAGAAAGAAAGAGCAGCGCCTTGATAAAGGCATGTGTGGTCAAATGAAACATGGCCGCATAAAAGGCGCCCACACCGCAAGCTAAAAACATTAATCCCAGCTGACTGATTGTGGAAAAGGCAAGCACCCGTTTCAGATCTTTTTGACTCAAGGCCGAGAAGGCTGCATACAGTGAAGTGATCGCTCCCACATATCCAATGAGCGTCAGAACAGCCGGTGCGGTGGTATAGATAGGATTCATGCGCACGACAAGATAGACACCCGCTGTCACCATGGTAGCTGCATGAATCAAGGCAGAGACTGGTGTTGGACCCTCCATAGCATCAGGAAGCCATGTCTGCAATGGCAGCTGTGCCGATTTTCCAGTTGCCCCCCAAAAATAAAGGAGTGCGATAGCCGCCAAAATGGGAGCGCCGACAGTAAATTCAAGCGGTGCGCGCCTGCAAATTTCATGAATGTTACCCGTTCCAAAAATGTGAAAGGTAAGAAGTATGCCTAATAACAACCCCAGATCGCCAATGCGGTTGACGATAAATGCCTTTTTGGCAGCTTTTGAGGCTGCAGGCCTTTCATACCAAAAGCCGATTAGTAAATAGGAAGCTACGCCCACCCCCTCCCAGCCGATGAAGAAGACCAACAAATGCGCTGCCAGCACTAAAAGTAGCATGCTAAAAATAAAAAAATTGAGTAACGCAAAGAAGCGCACAAAATGTTCATCGTGGTCCATGTAGCCAATGGAAAAAAGATGAATCAAAAAGCCCACGCCAGTGACAATCAGCGCCATTAAAAGCGATAGATGATCCAAGTGGAGTGAAAAATCGGCATCAAAGCCTTTGATCTGGATCCAAGAAAATAAAGTGACCTCCGGCAAATAGATGCCTTGGGAGTACTCATAGAGCAATTTTACAAAGCAAAGAAAGGAGAAAAACACGAGCGAGCAACCCACAATACCAGTATTTCTTCGTGATATGAAGTTATGACAAACAAATAAGAGAAGAGCTCCAGCAAGTGGAAGAAAAAGTCCTAACCAAAGAACAAGCTCCATACTATCCCTTCAACTGATTATATTGATCCACATCCACCAGCTCTTTTGAGCGAAAGAGGTTGATGATGATGGCAAGTCCAACGGCTGCTTCAGCTGCAGCCAAAACAAGAACAAAGAAGACCCAGACAAGCCCCACGGAATTTCCCCAGCTGTATGAAAAGGCTACAAATAACAGGTTGACGGAGTTGAGCATCAACTCAATCGATAAAAACATGATCAGCGCATTTCTTTTTGACAGCACACCTATGATGCCTATCGCAAAGAGAGCCATGCTGACAAAAATATAAAAGGACAAATCCATAGAAGAGGCTAGTAGAAAATAGGTTAAAAGATTTGGGTTATAGAGCGTCACGCTATTTTTAGCACTTCATAATTTTTCTTGCAGCAAAACGATGACTCATTTATCAACCAGTATAATTTATTTTTGGTGAGCTGTATGGTCTGTCCGGTGTGCCCCACAGTTGGTCTGTTTGGGGGTTATGTGGGGGGTTATTTTGGAGTTGCTGTTCCCAAGCGACCAGAACTTCGCATCATGAGCGCCCTGATCACTGCAGGCATGATTCTCGTTACCGTAGTTGCTTTGAAGTGCCTGTTTGGCATTGCCATTTGCGATGGAAATGGCGATTTTTCTTTAAGAAATATCGTCCAGGTGGGAGTCATCACACTTCCACTTGGAATTGTCTATTCCATAGGCGTGAATTACCTACTCAACCAGCTGTTCCCGGAGTCCTCTAGTAGTCATTGCTGCTGCGAAAGGGAAGAAACAAACACTCAATAAGGAGTTTTTATGCTGCCTCTATTACTAGCCTTAAAGATGGTGTTAGGCCAAGAAGTAGCTACCACACCCGTTGTGACTGCAACAACGGCTATAGGAAAAGTGTATGTCTGTCCGCGATGTCGTCGGGCAAAACCTCCAGGACCTCGAAAAAGACGGAGTCCTAACAAACACTAAGGAAATAAACAATGATCAGCAACCTCTCGAAATTAAAAGTGGCAGCCCTTATTTTGTGCGTGGGATTTCTTTCCACACCTGTCCATGCCAATCAGCAGGTGAAGCAAAAAGTGTTGAAGGGAATTAAGGTTCACAAATTTGTGGATCCACTGCCTATCCCACAACGAGCCGATGGCACTAAAAAACTTGTCGTCTCGGCAGAAGAGTTTCAACAAAAAATTCTGCCAGACTCCTTTTACAGAAAACTACCCTCCTCTTTAGTCTACAAAAGCGCAAAGACAGGTGAGCCGCTTTTCACCATCAACCCACGCAAGGGAACCTATGTTTGGGGCTATAAGGTAAACGATGGAGACAAGGAGTATGGCCCCTTTTTTCCTGCCCCTACGATCGAGGTAAAACGGGGTGTCAAAACGAAGATAGAGTATAAAAACAATCTCCATCGCTTTACAGACAAAAAGGGACATCGCTTAGCAGGACCCCTGCTCCAGAAATTCCTTACTGTTGACCTGAGCTTTCAATGGGCAAATCCTTTAAAATTGCCTTCATTTGGGCAAGGATTCGATACCTACAATGCAACCACCTATCCCTTTGGTACGGGGATGCCCCAAGGAAACCCTGGAATCTATGAAGGGCCGCAGCCTATGGTTCCCCATCTTCATGGAGCAGAGGTGCCCTCTTTTTCTGACGGAGATCCCAACTCCTGGTTTACACCCCATGAAGGACGTACAGGTGTTTCTTATGTAACCAACAAATATGTCTATCCCAACATGCAGCCTGCCACAACACTCTGGTATCATGACCATGTTCTTGGGGAAACACGTTTGAATGTCTTTGCAGGACTTGCAGGCTTTTATCTTATACGCGGAGAGCCAGAATCCTCAGTATCGCCTAGGCTACCGCATGGAGACTATGAAATTGAACTGGCAATCGCAGACCGTCAGTTTGACAAGCATGGGCAGCTCTTTTTCCCCGATGGAAACCCCTTAACTGCCGGCTTGAATGGACCGCCTGGAAATCCTGATATTAATCCCTATGCTATCCCCGAGTTTTTTGGTGATGTCATTTGTGTGAATGGAAAGAGCTGGCCCTATCTCGAAGTGGAGCCAAGGCGCTACCGCTTTCGCCTATTAAACGCAAGCAATGCCAGGATGTATGGGCTCTATTTGACTGAAGGCAAATCCTCCACACAGGTATCGTCGCCCGCCATTTGGCAGATAGGCACAGATGGAGGTTTACTGAACCGTCCTGTGAACATCAATAGCTTTGTTCCCTATACCTATAACCCATCCAACTTGTGTCCACCATCAGACCCCAATCTTGGTCCTGTGTTCGATGCGCCTAGCCTCTTTCTTGCTCCAGCAGAACGTGCAGACATCATTATCGACTTTGCAGGTTTTGAGGGAAAAACGTTTACAATGAATAATAACGCTCCTGCACCATTTCCAGGCGGTGGTACTACTTTAGATCCCGATGATGAGGGGCTTGTCATGCAGTTTCGGGTGAAAAAGCATCGCTCTTCAAAAGACAGAAGCTTTAATCCCGCAGCCCACAACGCCAAGCTTCGCAAAGGTTCGAATAAAATCGTCAGACTTGCCAATAGCAAGGGGCAACTGGCCCATGGCGTAACCCCGAACCTCACCCGCAGTCTTGTGATGATTGAACAGGAAGATCCCTATTCTACAGCACCGGTGGTGGTGACGCTCAATAACACAAGTTATGATGGCAAAAATCCCTATAACGGTAAGCCGCTTCCAGATTCAGTTCCCTATAACAAGCACTCGATTTACGTGACGGAGATCCCGCAGGTAGGGTCGACAGAAATATGGGAGATTGTCAATCTTACTCCGGATGCGCATCCTATTCACATTCACCTGATCCAATTTCAGATCTTGAATAGGCAGGCGTTTTACGTGGGGAACATCGCACCTCCCTTTACCTGCACGGGATCCTATCGAGATCTGTATGAGAATCTCTGGAATGCCTACAAAGGACGCCCTCATGGAGTGCCTCCAGGAACGGTCTATACCTATGGACCACCTCTGCGCTACTTGAAAACTCCAAAACTGGGTGGTAACCCTGATGTGACGCCCTTCTTGCTGGGTGACATTGTTCCTTGCGATCCCAATGAATTTGGCTGGAAGGACACGGTGAAGATGTATCCTGGTACGGTGACTCGTCTTGTTACCCGCTGGGCACCACAAAGTATTCCAGTTGATCATGTCAAGGCAGGTCACAACCACTTTAAGTTTGATCCTGCTGCTAAGCTTGGCGTCAAGGATGATGGCTTTGGCTATCCAGGAGGAAGCGGCTATGTCTGGCACTGCCACATTACAGATCATGAAGACAACATGATGATGCGACCATTCCAGGTCAGCCACTCATCTCAACGCTAAAAATTTTTGTGCGGGGCTTTGCCGCTCACTAACTATTGACTTCATGGAGAACTCTCCCTATTAGTGAAAAGCTATAGTAACATACTAGTAGGGCTTTTCTTATGATAGGTAGTACAAATATCACTGATATTGGCGTTCTTTCGACAATTGTCTCCTATCTTGACAAAACGCAGGCTATCTTGGCTTCAGATACTGTAGTGAGGCTGTTATATGGGGCTGAAGATTGCGCACAAATTCAAAGAAGTGTCCGTGAGGTTTTTGAAAAATCCTTACGAGAAAAAGAAAAGGAAGCAGAGGCTGTCTATACAGCACTCGTCACAGGTCAGACGGTCAGGCCAAGTACTCTCCACGCGCTTGAGCCATTTAAATACCATCTACGAGAGATACGTGGTAGAGAAGGAAGAAGGGCCGCTCTTCGAACACTTTCTCGTTTCTGTCCAGGGCTGAGATCTCTGGATTTGAGCGACTGCACAAGGCTTGGAAGATGTGCGCAGGCGCTTACAATCATTACCTCTGAGTTTCCGCTTCTTGAAGAGCTACAATTGAGTAATTGTGGTCTTGAAGAGAACTCTTTTTCGCAAGCTACGTTAGCTCAGATGCGCCACTTAAAAGTTGTCGATGTGAGTCAAAACCCCCGTCTTTTGGGTGAAATGCTCAAGCAGCTTCCTCCCACTCTTGAAAAAGTTGATGTAAGGGATACAGGCATAAAAGGAGAGCTACTTTTGCCGCTTACACGTCTACAACGGTTAAAGAGTGCCGTAGGCCTTCAAACGACAGAAGAGATCCTCCTTCAATTGCCAGCTAGCCTAGAGCGGCTTGGCTTGGTTGCATGCAAAGATTTTACTCCCCGGTTTTCAGAAAAATTGAGGGGGCTACGTCATCTGGCAGAACTGCATTTTTCTCAGATGAATCCTGCTTCATTTTTAGATAAGCTGCCGACAGATCTTTTCATTTTAAAACTTTTTAATTGCCCTCTACAAGATAACGATATGGCAAGTATAGCTCGTTTGCAATCTCTTCGTAGGTTATCAATAGAATCTGCCGACAAATTATCTGGAAGGACTTTTAGTAGCCTGCCAGAAAGCTTACGAGAGCTTCGAGTTGACAACTGTAAAAGTCTTAATGAAACCTTTTTTCCCCACCTTCAGCATCTTGTTCGTTTACAATTCCTCAGTTTACAAGGGATGCGTTTTTCAGGAGAACAGCTGGATAAGCTGCCCTCAAATATAAGCCGACTGAGCCTCAGAAAGGTCACTGGCTTAAAGGCAAAGAATTTGCAAAAGCTAGAAAGGCTTCCTCATCTGATTATTTTACAGATAGATGGAGCAAAACTGAAAGCGCATGAATTTCGTTTTTTGCCATCACAGCTGGAAGAATTAAGTATTGGTAATCATGGCGCACCTGATGGCAGCACAATAAGTAAGAGCTTCAAAAAATATGATCTTCGTTTCCTCACCCATCTAGTTCATATGCGCCTACTGAGCATCTCGGGGCCAGATTTTCATGGAACTAGCCTGCCTTTACTTTTTGAACAGATGAAACGGTTACGACAGCTCACACTTTCGAGGTGTAACAATTTGGTATGTGGGAGCCTTGCCTCCTTAGGCGCTGAAGTAAATGTGATTTCCGATTTTAGTCCGAGAGAGATGACTTGCTTACGTAATGAGAAAATTGGCAAGCTGATGGCCGAAAAGACAGCTGCTTTTGCCGAGCTTTTGCCCCCTACAACCACACTTGAAAAAATAAATAGGCTATTTGCACAGTGTCGATTCTGTTGATACCAACAAGATGAGCAACTCATAAGAGTTACAGGATTTTTAGCGGCAGAACAGGATGGGCAGGATCGGCTAAGCCGGCAGGATATGCAGGATATATTCACAAGCCATTTTTGTACCTCTTGAATACAATTCAACGCAGAGGCGCAGAGAAGAGGGGAGAAATAAAGATCAAAAAATGAACGGGTGCATATACTTGCATGCATATTTTATTAACTATTTCTTTCTCTCTCTGCGCCTCTGCGTTGAATTGTATTCAAGGTGTACTACATGAGCATCCTGCAAATCTTGTGCGCTGCTGATTAGGTTGCTTTGCGACCGATGTAGAGTGCGCCCACCACGGCGATTAAGAAAAGAAGTCCCACTGCTTCAAATGGGAAAAAGAAATCAATGTACAAAGCCTCGCCAAGGGCATTTGCAGAACCATAGTCTAACGATTTTGGGCTGTTTAAAAAGGGCAACTTTTCAAGGTGTGATCCCAAAAAAAGAAGCGTGGCTATAAAAAGACAGATGGCTCCTGTACGTAAAAGAGGAGAGCTTTTAGCCTTGGATTCAGCGATCTGAAGATAGGCGTCCTGGAATAAAACGATGACAAACATGAAGATCACCAGGATCGCCCCTGCATATACCAGAACCTGCATGACAGCAATGAAGGGCGCATGAAGTTGTAAATAGAGCGATGCCAAGGATAAGAGCGTCACTAAAAAGGAGAGGCAAGCATGGACCGGCTTTTTCAATAAGAGCATGCTCACAGCTGAGAGCAGGGCTATACTGCCAAGAATCAACTGTACTGGATTATCAAGTAGTGTCATATGATGCGCAGTGGATTACGTCCACTATCTCCTGGTTTTTTTTCGTTCAGCTCCTCTTTTGTGAAGATCAATGACTCCCTCGTATATCCTGAAAGCTCATACTTGTCACCAAGGACAATAGCACCTGTTGGGCAGGCCTCTTCACAAAGGCCACAGTAAATGCAGCGCGCCATGTTAATTTGAAAATCTACCGCATAGCGCTCACCATGCGACACCTCCTCTCCAGGCTTATTTGGCGCCGCCTTGACACTGATCGCCTGCGCAGGGCAGATGATGGCACAAAGCTGACAGCCCACACAGCGCTCCTTGCCATCGGCCCACTTTGTCAGGCAGTGCCTTCCACGTGAGCCGGCAGGAAGCTTTCTCTTCTCTTCAGGATAGCGCAATGTAATTGGCTTTTTAAAGCCATATTTGAAGACGATAAGAAGGCCGCGCAGCATCGCCATCACCTTCGCTAATTGCTTGAACATTTTACCTTCACCTCAAAATAAAATAGGCCGTTACAATCAAGTTTACAGTTGCGAGCGGCAGAAGCACCTTCCAGCCAAAGCTCATTAGCTGATCATAGCGAAAGCGGGCAAGCGTGGCTCTCACCCAGATAAAAAAGAGGACAAGAACTGCCACTTTCAGCAGAAACCAAAGAACAGGGATATTGCCAAAAAAGCACTCTGGTCCATGCCAGCCACCTAAAAAGAGTGTCACGGCAATCGATGAGACCGCAAGAATGTTGACATATTCAGCCAGGAAGAAGAGTGCAAATTTCATGCCCCCATATTCGGTGTGGTAGCCACCTGTCAGCTCCTGTTCTGCCTCTGGCAGATCAAAAGGTGAGCGATTGGTTTCAGCAAAGGCGGTGACAAGATAGATGATAAAACCTATCGGGTTTGTCAAGACAAACCAGTGGCTCTCTTGCGCTGCGACGATTTCAGAAAGGTTAAGCGTGCCAGCAGAGAGGGCCACCGTCAGGAGGGAGAGCCCCATAGGTATCTCATAGCTGATCATCTGGGCTGTGCCGCGTAGGCCCCCAAGGAGAGAGTAGCGGTTATTGGAGGACCAGCCAGCCAGCACAACGCCATAGACTGCAAGTGAAGAGAGCGCTAAAAGAAAAACAATGCCCACATTAATATCAGCGATGACTAAGGAAACTTGATGGCCAAATATCTCGACCGTGCCACCAAATGGAATCACCACAAAAACAGCAAGGGCAAGAAATACAGAAATAGAGGGGGCAATCCAGTAGGTGAAGGTCTCTATTTCACGCGGCTGAAAACGCTCTTTAGTGAGTAGTTTAATGCCGTCAGCAATGGGCTGTAAAAGGCCAAATGGCCCAACACGGTTAGGACCCAAACGCAGCTGTAGCCGTGCCATGACAACCCGTTCAAGCAGTGTCATGTAGGCTGCAGAGAGCATGAGTAGGGCAATGAGAATGATACCTTTTATCAGCACAACTGCTACATCAGCTAGCATAGATCTCTACATGTAAACCGTTTAATAAATTGCTTCCAAATTCATGCACCGGAAGCTCCGCAAAACCGAGTGGCAAAACGGCTG
>Ga0364909_10295_pt2 | contig 10967 bp, 10 predicted proteins | sample SorcelJu500001C3_3_FD_206966 | JGI IMG/M metagenome (GOLD analysis project Ga0364909, IMG submission 206966) | Enriched cells from Trout Bog Lake Hypolimnion, Wisconsin, USA - BchlTB.June25.5000.01.C3 | ecosystem: Environmental > Aquatic > Freshwater > Lake > Hypolimnion/Profundal zone | place... | reverse complement strand
AACTTGCGTCCCACTTCTTTCAGTTGTCCTACCAGAGCAAATCCATTTGCCTCCGCCAGCTTGATGCTGACTTCATTTTCGCTACAGATAAGGGCCACAATAGCATGATAACCTGTCTGCACCGCAGCTGTCATGAGACGGTTCATCAACTGTTTACCCAACCCTCTGTGGCAACTGGCGCTGGAAAGATACATCGACGGCTCCACCGTGAGCTTATATGCGCATCTTCGGTGGTAAAAGGAAAGACTGGCAAATCCCATTATTTTATCTGTACCGGGCTCTGCGCCGGCATCTTCCATTACCAACACCGGCAGGCCATTCTTTTTGTGCTCGGCCAGCCAGGAAGCCCTATCCTCAAGAGATTGAGGTTCCAGGTCGAAAGTGGCAGTCGAGTTCAGGACATAGTAGTTATATATTTCAACCATTCCCGGAACATCTCTTTCTTGGGCGTCGCGAATAACCAGGCTAGATGATTGACCAGCCACCTGAATCCCCCTTACTGCCGCGACAATATGCGCTTGACAGTATCTGCTACACTTTCAGAGTTGTACTACGCGGCGGAATAATATGCAAACTGTGGCCCAGATTTCTCTTCTAGTCTTCGGCATAGTTATAATGACAGGAGGCGTGTGCGGCTTCTTGAAAGCGAAAAGCCAGAAGTCCCTCGCGGCCGGTCTAATAAGCGGTGCCTTGCTGATTGCCGCTCACTTCATTTCTAATTGTCACCCGAAGGCCGGACTTTTGCTAGGGGCTGGAACTACCAGCGTACTCACTATTGTTTTTGCGCTGCGACTTGCCAAGACAAAGAAGTTCATGCCCTCCGGGATGCTGCTAATTCTGACAGTTCTTGAGGAATTGCTCCTTCTGGTTGCAGTATTTATCAAGGTTTGACTCAATGAGTTGCGGGATTTTGTCTCTACTTTCAGTTTGTTCTGGCCCCTTAAATTTGGCTGTGGGCCGAACGGTGCTGGTTGAACAGGATTGTTATACTTTTAGGTGATGATACTGCCTGTAGAACCAACAGCAACGCTATTTTCAGGAATCCTGCGCTTGCAGGAGCAACCAACCACCCGACAACCGCAGTCTGTACGCAATCTATAAATGGCATAAGAATCAGTAATCAATCATCAATAGTCGCTATAATTGTGTTGCCTCGTAGAAGGTCAGCCAGTGCCAAATTTTGCTGCATGGGCTATTTACGGCGTTCAAATTAACTGGAATTCAAAAGATGACTGAAGTAAAAACTGGAGAAGCCTCCAAAAAGCCTTTGTTCTTTACTAGACGAACAGATGACTGGATACTCGGTCCGTTTTCCATCTTTCTGGGTCTGGCCCTCTTTGTTGTTTATGTCACTTTCAGAGTATTTGAAAATAACTACTATGAGGTCGGCAACCTGCTGTCACCTTTCTACTCACCGAGAATACCGTGGCCGCATTGCTTGAACGGCCTGCCGCCAGTCGTAAAGAACCCTGCCATACTGATTCTCTGGATACCGTGTCTATTCCGCGCCACTTGCTATTATTTCCGCAGAGCTTATTATCGCGCCTTCTTCGCGACTCCGCCGGCCTGTGCGGTATCGGGTTACAAAGGATCAGGATTATTCAAATATTTCGGCGAAACCAAATTTCCGTTTGTGCTGCAAAACCTTCACCGCTACATGTTTTATCTGGCAGTCTGCAGCATAGTGTTCAACGTCTGGCCGGATTTTTTGGATTCATTATTTGTCAAAGGCCATTTCTTTGATTTCGGGTACCTGCAATTCTCCATAGGTTCACTCGTCTTCGGACTCGACGCGGTCTGGCTGTCGTGTTATGTTTTCGGCTGCCACGCTTTCAGACATCTGATCGGCGGCAGAGTCGATTGCTTCTCTTGCCCAGAAGAAGCCAAGACTTGTTATTCCTTCTGGAAAAATGTAACCAACCTGAACGAGCGCCATGAACTCTGGGCCTGGCTAAGTCTTCTCTCTGTGGCAGGCGCCGACGTTTACACACGTTGCGTGGCCACCAAGACTTTCACAGATGTAGTTTTCTTTTCCACGGCAAGATAGGACGCTAAAAAATGTCGAACTACGAAACCAAAGAACACGATGTGGTTGTCATAGGCGCAGGAGGCGCCGGGCTCAGGGCAGCCATTGAAGCAGCCAGCAAAGGACTGAGCGTGGGACTCGTTTGCAAGTCGCTACTGGGCAAGGCGCACACGGTCATGGCGGAGGGCGGTATCGCCGCAGCTATGGCCACGGTGGATTCGCGCGACGGCTGGCAAACGCATTTTCGCGACACCATGATAGGCGGCAAATATTTGAACAACTGGCGCATGGCCCAAATACATGCCATGGAAGCCCCTGAATGCGTAATCGAGCTGGAGAGGTGGGGAGCGGTTTTTGACCGCACCGATGACGGAAAGATTTTGCAAAGAGCCTTTGGAGGACATACATATAAGCGTCTGGTTCACGTGGGTGACAGAACCGGTCTGGAGCTCATCAGAACCTTGCAAGACAAAGGTGTGCATTCAGGCATCGATGTTTATATGGAATGCACAATCAGCAGATTACTGAAAGACGACGACGACAAGATTGCTGGAGCTTTCGGTTACTTTAGAGAAGACGGACGTTATATTCTTTTCCGTACTAAAGCCATCGTTCTGGCTACCGGTGGCGTGGGACGCTCATTTCCTGTCACTTCCAACTCATGGGAATACACAGCCGATGGAAGCTCGCTTGCTTATGCCTCGGGCGCAGACCTCATAGACATGGAATTTGTTCAGTTTCATCCTACCGGAATGGTTTGGCCGCCGGGTGTGCGTGGACTTCTGGTTACTGAAGCTGTTCGTGGTGAAGGTGGCCGGCTAACTAACAAGAACGGTGAGCGCTTCATGTGGAAATATCTGCCCGAAGCACTCAAGGATGACTATGCTGCAGACGTGAAAGAAGCGGATGCCTGGGTGCATGACACTCTTTCCGGAAAGCTGAAAACAGATTACCGGCGCCCACCGGAGCTCAGCACCAGAGACAATGTAGCCCGAGCAATTTATACGGAGGTTACCCAGGGGCGGGGTTCCGAGCATGACGGAGTTTATCTGGACATTAGTTACCAGCCTTCTTCCCGGGTCAAGAAAAAGCTCCCCAGCATGTATCACCAGTTCAAAGACCTGGCTGATGTAGATATCACCAGAGGTCCCATGGAAGTTGGGCCGACCATGCATTACATGATGGGTGGAATTCGAGTTGACGCCGACACGGCCGAGACCAAAGTGAAGGGACTTTTCGCTGCCGGTGAATGCGCCGGCGGAATGCACGGTGCCAATCGTCTGGGCGGCAATTCACTTTCTGACCTTATAGTTTTCGGGCGACGTTCAGGACGCGGAGCTGCGGCTTATGCCTCCAATTTGACCAGCCTTCCCAAAATTTCCGAGTCTGAGATTAAGGAGGCTATTGAAGAGTTGGAGGCACCTCTCACACGTACGGAAGGACTGAATCCATACCAGTTACAACAGCGTATGCATGAGATAACCAGCACATGTTTCGGCATCTTCAGACAGGAAGCTGATCTCAAAAAGGGATTGGACTTGATGGAAGATCTCAAAGAACAAATAAAAACAGTGCGCTGTAGCGGTGGCAAGCTATACAACCCGGCCTGGCACCTTTGCCGCGATTTGAAAAACCTGGCTATCGCGGCAGAAGCCATCGGGCGCAGTGCTCTTTCCCGCAAGGAGAGCCGTGGAGCCCACAGTCGATTAGATTTCCCGGATACTGATGAAGATCAGGGACACGAGAACACTTCTATTAAGAAGGACGGAGACAGGATGCAAGTTTCGAAGACACCTCTTCCGGAAATGCCGGCGGAGCTGAAAGATCTTCTGAAGAAAAAGGAGGCCACCCATGCCTGAGCCTTATAACGCCAAAATAAAAGTTTATCGCGGTGACGCCAACGGCGGTGGTTACAAAGACTATAGCGTGCCGGTGGTGGAAGGCATGGTGGTCCTGGATGCAATTCACTACATTCAGCGAGAGCTGGAGCCGGATCTGGCTGTACGCTGGAACTGCAAGGCAGCCAAATGCGGCTCATGCAGCGCCGAAGTAAACGGGCGTCCGTCTCTCATGTGTAAAACCAGAATGGAAGGTTTTGCCCGAGACCAGGAAATTGTGGTGCAACCAATTCAGAGTTTTCCCATTATCAAAGACCTGGTTACCGATGTCTCCTGGAATTACGAGCAAAACAAGCGTATCCAGCCCTTGACTCCCGGCAAAGATGCTGACTGGGTCATCTATCAGGAAGACATTGATCGGGTGCAGGAATTTCGCAAATGCATCGAATGTTTTCTCTGCCAGAACGTCTGCCATGTTTTGCGTGATCACAACTGCAAACATGCTTTTTCAGGTCCGCGCTTCATGATTCGCGCCGCCAGCCTGGAAATGCATCCCATGGATGATGCTGACCGTCTCAAATTTCTACATGAGGAAGGCGGGATCGGCTATTGCAACATCACCAAATGCTGCACTGAAGTTTGTCCTGAAGAAATCCGAATCACCGACAATGGTATCATTCCCATGAAAGAACGCGTGGTTGATGAATACTACGATCCTATCGCCAGATTTTTGAAGCGGATTTTTGCCAAGAAGAAGTAGGATAGGCATCAATTTCCGGTGCTGGTGACTTTGAATCCGGGAGCCTCAAAGCCCTGAGGAAAATATTCTGCTGGAATAGCCGGTCGGTTGCCGTCGCGCAGGCTTGTGTAGTGCGGTGACATGATTTCCAGTCCGGCTTCGAAAAACGAATCAAGAATATTGGCGTGTAAGTTTGAGTATATCGCCAGCATTTCATGGGGATGATCAGTAAAAACATTGATCTGGTAAGTGACATAAAAGTCATCCAGCGAACTTTGCAAAACGAAGGGTGGAGGATCTGTCATCACATATGGGGTTTTTCTGGCAGCAACCAGCAGGGCTTCATTCACTTTTCTCCAGGGTGCGTCGTATCCTATGGTCACAGTTTTGTACAAAATGAGCTTTCCCTGTTTTCCTTCAGCACTGTAGTTAGTGATGGTAGCAGCCAGTATTTGCGCGTTGGGAATGGAAATGGTTTCACCCTTTGGTGTTATCAACCTGGTCACAAACAAAGTCTTTTCGGTTACATCACCCATATGTTCTGCCACTCGGACACGATCTCCCAGCCGGAAGGCATTTGTATAAGTCAGCACAATTCCTGCCATCATGTTGCTGATTACCGATGAAGATCCCAGTGAAACGAGTAATCCGACCAGCAATCCCACTTGCTTGAATGCCGGAGTATCCCAGCCCGGCAGGTAAGGCAAGGCACAGACCAACCCAAAGAAGAAAATAATAAAGCGAGCTAGTTTGTACGAAGGTTCAGCCCAGTCAGGATCGAAATCAGCCAGCCTGATGGAGCGATCGCGTAATGCATTGAAAAAGAAACGAGCAATAAACATGCTGCCGTAGGTTAATAATGCAATTACGGCAATGGTGAAAAGCTCAGGAAGGTAGTGCATAAACGAGTCCCCAAGTGAGGCCAGAGGAATCCTGGCGCTTTCCACCAGAGCATCAGAGATAGGTCGCGTGTGAGGGAAAAAGCTCAGAGACACCAGCACGTAGGTGGCCAGCATCAGACAGATCAAACCAAGTTGTACCAGCTTGATGGCCGCTGTGGCCATATCCACCACAGTGTCTGAACTCATTAGTTCAGCATCTTGAATGCGTATGCCCCGGATTTTGGTGGCACGCATGCCATTTAGCATGTTGCAGATGGAAACTGCCATTCTGCTCATTATGGCAGTCAGCAGCAACAGGATGAGAAGACCAGTGATGCAAAATGCAATACTGATAGCCATTGTCGGGGCATTAGGTGCCGGGGACTCCTTAATCAGTGCATACTTGGCCTTCAGAATAAAATCGTTGGCTACTAGTTTGGTGTTACCCTGAGCGTATTCAGCATCTCCTTCGGTTATGGTGGCAATACGCTGATTAGAGGCTACAATGTCTGTTCCTGACTGCCCGTCCATAAATCGTATGGAATCGACATTGAACTTAGCGTCTGCGGACAATTTGCGCATGACCATGGTAGCGCGTTCTACTCGCTCATCCGGGCTGAGCCCATCCAGTGTGGTATAGAAAGTCACCAGTCGTTTGTTGTTAAAGACGAGTGAAGCCGGCTGTGGCTCGCTGGTGGCTTGGTTTTTATCTTTGTCTTGCGCATTCGATCCGGCTGTGAGAAGCACAAGCAGCACGATGGCTGTCAGTAGCTGCATCCAGATGTTTTTGCGCGTCATAGTAATCCTCCAGCCTTGCTCAGTTGAACCAGACAAGTATATAGCTGGAGACCACTATCTAGAAGCAGCTGTTTGCTAAGTTCTGCGTGACAACCGGGTGCGAAAACCAGCCGTGTGTCTTAGTGCATTTCAGCCGGTGCTTTTGTTTTGCCTGAGGTCAGAAGCAGGCAAAGAGGCACAGTGCAGGCGGTGAAAATGGCCAGGAGCCATGATATGTCGGCGTAGGAAAGGGACGCTGCCTGAATCATTACTTCTGTTTCCATCAACTTGAGTGCCCGCTCCAATGCGTCTGCAAAAGACCAACCGCTTTGCTGAAACATCATGGTCATTTCTTTCAGCTGGTTGACAGCTTCAAACGAATAAGGAGTAACTTTTTCAACCAGTACTACTCGGTGGAAGTCGGTGCGTTGTGTCACCAGAGTTGCCAGAACAGCAATACCGATGCTTCCGCCCAGAGTACGTATTAAACTCAAGAGCGAGGCGGCCGTTTGAATGTCTTCCGTGGGACAGTCTCCCACTGCAGCCAGTGTCAGCGGCAAGAACACCATGACTACTCCAAGTCCTCTCAGGAGGCTGGATAACAGAAAATCGTTCCATCCCCAGGATAGAGTCAGGGGGACCATAAGCCAGCAAGAAGCCGAGAGTACTGTCATGCCAAAGACAACCAGAATGCGACAATCGATCTTGCCCACTATGGCGCCAGCAATAGGGAACATCAATCCGCTGACTATGGCGCTGGGAATTAGCAGGAGTCCTGCCTGTAATGCCGTGTATCCCAGCATGAGCTGTGCAAAACTGGGGATTACGTAGTTAAGCCCGAACAAAACAAATCCGACGATCATTTGAAAAAACAACCCGGTACTCACCGAGCGATAACGCATGATCTGGAGTTTTACTGCAGGATACCTGGTTTTCAATTCGTGGTAGACAAAAATCAGAAAACCGATGGTGGCAGAAATTGCGCACCACACAATGGTTTTTGAGGAAAACCAGTCATCATCCTGTCCTTTTTCCAGAACATATTGCAGGCATCCAAGCCAGATGCTCAAAGTTGCTATACCAGTCCAATCCACGGGGTTAGGAAGAACATCCGTTTCTTTCTCCTGGTCTCTGGGTAAGAAGCTCAGGCATAGAAGCGTGGAAATTATCCCAATCGGCACGTTGATGAAAAAGATCCATCGCCAGTTATAGTTGTCAGTCAACCAGCCACCCAGAGTTGGTCCCAGTACGGGCCCGACCAGCACGCAGATGCCAAAGACACCCTGAGCCATGCCTTGTCTCTCTGGTGGAAAACCTTCGAAAAGAAAAGCTTGTGCTTTTGCTACCAGACCACCACCAAAAAGTCCCTGTACAACCCTGGACATTACCAGAAATAAAAGACTGGATGCAAATCCGCAGCCTATTGAAGCCAGTGTGAATCCAATGACTGAAAAAATAAAATACCTTTTCTTTCCATACATGACACCCAACATGGTGGCCAGCGGCATGGTTATGACGTTGGCAATTGAGTAGGCAGTGATAACCCAGGCGGCTTCGCTGCTGGTGGCATTAAGGTTGCCTTGAATATGCGGCAGAGCAACATTGGTGATGCTCATATCAATGACTTCCATTAAAGCCGAGACAGCCACGCCGATTAGGAGCATCCAGCGGACTATTTCGCCACGCTGATCGACTTGCCTCTGTAGTTCTTCTTGAAAGAAAGTTGGCATGGTTACCCGGGTAGAATTAGGCCGGTGCGCTGTATTTCAAGCCTGCTATCAACAAGCCAGAGATGAGCGCGCTGCTTTTGATCAGACGTTCTCTAGTAAGAGTTGATGTCTGTCGTTCAGAATAATTATTGAGACCAGGCGGAAAGAGACTGTTAGTGTCTGTCATTAGTCCCTGGCAACGCTTCCTGTCCCAAAGTTTTGGAGGAACGTAGTGAGCGGATTGTTGCTGGGAGGCTTTAATAATGTGGTCGCCACAAGTGTAAGCAGTTTTAGTTCCAGACATTTTCAAATCCATAATGGCATTATTGACCATCCTTCTAATCTGGTCAATGGTCTATTTTTATCTGTTTGTGATGGTTCAGGACCACCAAGCATATCTTTAACACGGAACCGGTCTGAAAAATTTTGTTCTTAACAGTTTGCACCTTTTGTGGGTTTTCAGGTCCGATTTTGTGGAGCTAGCCTTGGCTGTCAGGTCCGGCTTTTGGAGCGGAAGCACTAGTACTGCTGGCAACGGCGGGAAGCCATGCGTGACCATGGCAGATGGGGAGGTTCGACTCTTGTAGCGTCAGACGCTAGAGATCTGGCTTTGATCACTTGCTGAAGTGTTTTCCAGTTCTTTGTGTGAGCCAAGTGCAGACTAGACTGATCTAATCCAGGTACGGAGGCAAGCTGCGCTATGTCAACTTCAGGTTCGCTCACTCAGGAGAAATCACTCGAGGCTCGCATTGGTCTTTACTGGCTGCACCGGTTGGGTATCGCCAGCCTGGTGCTGGGATTTGCCTTTCTCATGATGTATTCATTTCAATATATCGGTCCGGTCATGAAACTGTTGACTGGAATCGTTGCCTCCATTGCGCTGATTGCCACCGGAAAACTAATGGCTACAAAAGACAATTCTCGCTGGTATGGAAATGGGCTGATTGCCGGTGGCTGGTCGCTGGCTTATTTCACCGCATATGCCGCCCATTTTCTACCTTCTGTGGCGGTTATTACTTCCATGCCCATTGAAACAACATTGCTGATAGCAGTGGCCGGTGGCTCGCTGGCCAGCGCGCTACGGGCTGATTCAGAACTGATGGCCATTTTTTCGGTAACACTTGCAGCTGCTACAATTCTCTTGAGCGGACCGGGCTTGTTTAGCGACATTTCTTTTCTAGTTATTGCCATTTCTGCATCCATTCTGGGCAATCGGAAGTCCTGGACTGCACTCTTTGCCTGGTCTATGATAGCCTGCTGGGCAGGACACTTCTATTGCAGCGTGCAATTTCTCCCGTTCGGCTCAGTGGTTAACCCTATGGTGCCCTTCTTTCTATCAGCACTCTGGCTCACATTCACGGTTGGGAGTGGATACTCGGTGCGGACTTCTGACCGGGCCAGAAACTCTGTCACAGTGCTGGTCTGCATGAACGCTGCTGCCTTTGCTGCCGGGTTGCTCATTTTCAATCAAGGAATCATGGGTAGAACTGCCATGACTCTTGCTGCATCGGGTACAGTTTATCTTCTTATGACTAAATGGCTCTTAAACAACCAGCAGGAGCAGCTTGGTACCATTCATTCACTCATCGGACTGGCGCTCATCAATTGTGCAAAAACTTTGCATTATTCGGGACTTACGGTAATGGCTCTGGACATCACGCAAATTGCCGTGCTGGCCATTGTTGGACTTAAATACAACATCAAATCATTCAGATGGGTGGCTGTGGTGCTTGCCTGCGCACTGTTTCCTCTCTGGTTTGTCGGACTTTCGGGTGACGTGGCCGGGATGAACCCACTGAGACAGACTGTATTCGGCTTTTATCACTTTGAATATGTGAAAATAGCGGTGTTTGCCGTCTCTGTCTTAAGTGCACTGGCTTACTTTTGTCGGTGCCACGCCCACACCTGCTCCTGCGACCCGAATACCACTGCTCGTTATGGTAACTTCTTTTTCATTGCAGCCAATTTGATGACCTCGCTTGCTGTGGAAAACATCATTGAGCCCAGCTGGCGCGCCTTAGCCTGGGCGGTTCAGGGAGTTACAAATCACTGGTTGTTCGTGAAAGTAAAAGATTCTCTTTACTTTGTCATCGGCTCCGGAGCCTTTGTCGCCTCAGTGGCTTTTGTGGGACAAAACGTACCAGACTGGCAGTCGATTCCCATCTCGCTGATGATTCTAGCCTTTTATGCAACGCACGGCTATGTGAGCTTGAATGAAGAGCCGAAGAGTCAAACGCTGCTCGTTGTTCTTAAGCGGCTCTACGCTGTGACTGCTACTATCTTGCTTACTAACCTGCTGTTTCAGAAAATGCCGTCTAACTACCTATCACTGAGTCTGGGAATGGAAGGATTGCTTCTTTTGTCTGCCGGTTTCATCGCGCGGGACGGCATGTTCAGATTGTGCGGACTTATCATCATGGCTTTGCTCACCGGCAAGCTGCTGTTTGTTGACATGGCCAATTACAATACTTTGGAAAGAATTGTCTCTTTCATAGGGGCCGGTTTTGCCTTCCTGTTTTCCTCCTGGGCTTACGCCAGATTTACCCGTGCCTTTGAAGATGTGAAAGAACCCGCTGATCACCAAGAACATGAAGAGGCCGACAATGGTCAGGAAGTTCAGGAAGTCGAGGAAGTTGAGGAATCCGCGCAAAAGTCAGACTTCACATCTTCTCCATCATTGTCTTCACTTTAAATACCAGGAAGTGCTGATTAGGTAAAAGATCCAGATCTTCGCTTAGATCAAAGCCAGCCTCATTGAGTTCTGCTTCCACCTGGTCCTTTGAAATTCTATGTTCTACAGGCGGTCCCATTGTTGAGGCTTTGGTGAAATCAACAATGGCTAGCCGTCCACCCGGCAGCAACAAATCCTTTAGTTTCTTGAAGTATCGAATGCGATCATCAATATGGTGATATGTGTTGACAATAATAACCAGATTGATTTTTGCCGGCAAAACTAGCTCAGCAGCCGGTGTTTCTACTGCCATCACATTAGTAAGG
>Ga0364909_10314_pt2 | contig 10976 bp, 14 predicted proteins | sample SorcelJu500001C3_3_FD_206966 | JGI IMG/M metagenome (GOLD analysis project Ga0364909, IMG submission 206966) | Enriched cells from Trout Bog Lake Hypolimnion, Wisconsin, USA - BchlTB.June25.5000.01.C3 | ecosystem: Environmental > Aquatic > Freshwater > Lake > Hypolimnion/Profundal zone | place... | reverse complement strand
ATGCTTTTATACATTGCTTCAGTCTAGCTAATTATATTGTTATGCGTTCCAGTAAAGATGGAGCCAGGACGTATGTGAATGAATATGGTTGTTCAAGGCAGAGATGAAAATTTTCCAAGCGTTGCAGCGGTATGCTTACCTTCAGTCGTCCTTGCGTCTCATTGTTGACAACAATGGGTGTGGGTTTAATCTCATTCAGGAGATCACGAAGTCGTTTGCTTGGACGGAATAGGAGTCTTGCAAAGAGGCAATTGTCGAGATTCCAATGCTCGCTGTCGATGAGTAGGGCCGGATCTGCTTTGTGTATTTTCGATGCAACATTTGGGTAAAAATCCATAAATTAGCTGTTTGAAATAGGTAGCCTAGGTAATGGGTCAGCTAAGGTCTTAAACCTACTAATTGATGAGTTTAATTCGGCCTGTAGCGGGGCTACAAATTATGTTTTCAGCTTGAGCATTATTGGATCATTCCCATAGATTGGAATTTTTGCATATTTCAATACTTATCATGAAAAAAAATGTAAATGGCCTCGATACCTATGAAGTTCAGTTACTATTGGGTTGCCCCGATCACCTGCTTAGCTTTTGTGCATGTATGTCAGCAGACAAGCTGATTCGTAATCAGTAGGTCAGCGGTTCAAGTCCGCTTATCGGCTCCAGTAAAATAAAGCACTTAACTCTTTACGAGTTGGGTGCTTTTTTCATTGGTTCTACACGGGTTCTACAAATTTCGTCATGTTAGTGTAGCCGCGCGCGAGATTTGGAACCGATTCGCGAAAGATTTGGAACCGCGTTTAACAACTATTTTATGATTTTTAATTGCTAATTAAAAGCTCAGTTCTCACCTTCGATCGGCTCCCTTCTTTTTTACTCATCAAGTACTTCAGCTTCACCTCCTCAATCTGAAATTTCCGGAAGATATCCCTGATCTCTGGCGTGTCATTAATGGTCATTAGAAATCGCCCCTTGATACCAGCCAACACCTCCGCCAGATCATAGAAATCCTGTTTGACAAAGTTGTGCGCATAGCCATCAATTCCCCAGTATGGAGGATCGAGAAAAAACAAGGTGTGCTCGCGATCGTATCGGGGAATCAGGTTCCGGAAATCAAGACACTCGATCATCACCTGGGCCAGCCTGATCCACGCCTCTTCAAGGAGTTTTTGCAGGGTAAATAGATTAAGCCGGGGTATGCCAGTAGTCGATGTACCAAAGGTCCGGCCACGGCTGCGGCCACCGAAACACATGCGCTGCAGGTAGAGGTAACGGGCAGCCCGCTGGATATCGGTTAGAGTGTCTGGATTTACCTGCATCAGCCGGGAAAATTCATCCCTGGAGACCAGGGAGTATTTGAATTGCCGATGCAGCTCTTCGTGGTGGTGCTTGACGATTCGATACAGGGTGATCAAGTCCCGATCAAGATCGTTGATAACCTCGGTCCCCTGGGACTCTTTTGTGAAGAAAACATTAGCGGCCCCGGCGAACACCTCGACATAACACTGGTGCGCTGGGAATTTGGAGATAATGGTTTTTGCCAGACGGCTCTTGCCGCCAAAATAAGGGATGAGTGATGCCACGAAAGGCTCCTTGCGGTAATGCAGGCGATATGCTACTACCCCGGTGCGCTGGCCACAGCGTGCATCGGGACTATAGCGGGTTGAACCTGCGGGCCTCCTTCCGTGTTGTCGCACAGTTGGATGGTTCGGGAGGAGTTAGCGCTCCTCCCAGTCCCGTCCTTAACGATTCCTACATGTTGGTTGCCATCGGTGCCAACATCCACAAATGCTGCGGAGTGATCCGGCGCATACAGTCTGACCTGAACAATGGTTGCCCAGCGGCATTAAATCCCCACGCGACCAGCTCTGAGCAAAACCATGAGTCGTCTTCTTGCCAATCTCGGTGAAGGCCGAGACCAATAATGGCGGTGTAGTCATAGGGCTTACCGATCTGGCTGGCAGCGGCTGCGATTACAGCCGCAGGATCAGTGCAGGGAAATTTGACCAATGCCCAATCCTTGTCTCGATTGATCGCTTCCATAAGAGATACCCGGCGCACGCCATAAATGGCTGCCGCCTCGATCACGTACAATCCCTCGACCAGGGAAACATGCGACCAGCGCGACCAGGTAGCCATTCGGATCAACGCCGAGAAGGGGTTGGCGGTGGTGCTGAAAAGCAGACTGAGCGACTTCACGGCTTATTCCCCAAAGACCTTGGGCCAGCCGCTGTGATAATCATACGCAGACGGCTCCGGGGAGTTTTTCATAGCCAACTGGTGATTATCGGCGGCCGCAAAAAGACTACCTTGTTGGGCAGATGCAGCAGGGAGCAACTGCAATGCCAAGGCCGCCGTCATTGGGACCTTTGTCCCGTCCATGGTTTTCCATGGAGTCGGATTAACCAACGTGGCTAGATCACCTCCGGATGCTTTTACAGCCATAGCCGCCAGGGTAAGCCCTAACTGCTGAGATATGCTATAGGCATCGGAATGAAACCAATGGTCACCAACTTTATACCCGCCCGCCTGAGTGCGGCGATCACGTTCTTCCTTGATGCGATCCCACATTGCGTCCTTGGTGGTATTAAGTATCGCCGCGGTCTTATCCTGATCAATGATCCATATCTTTTTCTCCTTGTCCCACCTTTCATTTAGTGCTGGTGGGCGTCCGCATTCGACAAGGCCATCATCAATGGCCCTGTCAATAAATGGTGCAGCTGCCGTAGTTTCTTCAAATGCGAAAATATCAAGAGTTTTAGGATTTACGAAATAGCGCATAATTATTTTCCTTAATAGGTTTCTTCCCAATATTGTAGAGTCGGAGTGCTCCCAACTGTGCTGTTATGAGCCCATGAATAGGTCTCTCCCGGTAGAACATTAAATGAAAAACGATGCGCATAACTGGCAGACGTAGCATCACGATAATCTCCCGCAACAACATTACCTCCTGCTGAGCAATAAGCGTGGAATGCAATAGTATGCGAGAAGCGGACGGTGACGGTCATCACCTTGCCTGTAGTGTTTGTATAATTAGTGTTTTCTACACGACTTGCCGGTGTAATGGAGTGCCGCATCATCGAGTAACCCTGCTGGACAGAGCCCGCAACGGCCTCCCATATACCTACACCGTTGCTGACGAGTGTCAGCGTATCTCCACTGCCAAGCGTAATAGACGTAACAGACGTAGTGTTATTCATCGAAACTGTATCAGTCCCAGCGCGGTTAAGCGTAACCACCCCGGATGCCGATGAACAAAAAGTCAAAGTTGAGCCTGCAGGGTAGGTCGCTGCAGAAGGGAGCGCGAGCGCATAGGTTGTTCCGGACAATACGGTCAGTTGCCCGGCATAAGTCGCGTCGATAGTTCCTGCTCCTGCTACCGACTTGATGCCACCGAATGCCTCACCCGTAGTTTTCAGGTAAAACTTGGCAAGGAGCTGGGCAAGCAATTGTCCGTTATTCGCAGGGTTGAGAACGCCACCGAGCCCTTCAATGGTTCCGGCCAGTTCTTCTTGCACCGCATTCAGCCAAGCAGCGGCAAGGATCGTACCCTTGGTGTTCGTAGCCGGGTTACCGTCAATAAACGGACTACCTGTTATTCTTTGCATGGTTCTCCTTTATATATAGATGAAGTAAACAAGGGTATGGGCAGGCTTCAGATCCGTGAACAGTCCCTCCAGGAAGGTCTGTGCATTCCACCAGCTCAATGGCTCCCCGGAAGCCGATTCACCCGACCTGAAATTGTAGATTGGCTGGTTATGGATGATCAGTCCCCATTGATAGCTGATTGAGTCGTCAAACAGTTCATACCCAGCAGATCCCCATCCAGCCATGAACGGAACTGGCTCGATGATTTCCACCACATAGCCCAGTAATTGCGCCAAAGTCAAAAAATAGGGGATACTCAGCCCGCCGCGAGATCGTATTTTCCGCACGACCTGGTCGCGCCGGAATTGCAGAGGAGCGCCCGAATCCGGCGTGATTCCGAGTACACGCTCCCAATCCGCCAACGTTGCGGCCGCTTGGTCCGGGAACATCTCCGCCAGCAGGGTCTCGGCGCTGGCCTGGGCTGTATCGAGATGGGTGGCATCCAGATATAGATCCGCATCATGATCACCGCCCAATTCGATAGGGAACAGGAGACGAAGGGCATCCCGATTAGCTGACATTGATCACTCCAGGCCGCAGCATGGCATAGGCTGCAGGTGTCACTGTAGCGGCAGGTACAGCGAGCACCGGATTGGCCACACCGTTGCCCGTGGCAATTGCCGTCAACTGCGGCAGATACAATACCTGACCAGGTTCAAAGACAGTCAGATAGGCGGTGATATCGGATTGCACAGTAGGGGCCAGAGTGGTGCCTACACCGGTCATGGTTACGGCCTGATTAACCACGGTCGGAGCCAGTACTCGGATGAAGCGCGCCCCCACCGGCCGCAGATTGGCAATATAGGCGAACACCGCGTCGAGCAATGACTGAACCGGGATTTCGGAGCCGGTGGTGGCCGCATTGGCCAGAATCACGATGTCGACGCTCTCGGCCCCCTGGGCCAAGGGAAAGGCGTAGGCCTCGGCAACGCCATCAACCTCTTTCGCCCATTTCTCGTAATCGTATTTGTTGCCACCGGCCGGTGGCATACGGATATAATCGAGCTGACGGACCAAGTAGTCGTCATCAAGCTCTCCAGCCGTGCGTGCAACACCACGCACCCAGCCATGATGTTCCAGGGCCTCGGTATCAGCGGTGTCAGGAAAGGCCTGTCGGCTGATCCATTCTTGATACCGGTATAGTCCCCACAGGGCCGAGGCGTAGCCTGCAGCCTTCATGTAAGCCAACGATCCCTGACTGACATCCACCGCCGGAAAGATGTTACGGAAGTCGGTCAGGATGTCGTTCAGAATTTCGTCAAAGCTCTTTCCAAAGGCCATTACACTACCTCTCTAAATGTCTCGAACGTCACCTTGTGGCCATCCGCCTGCACTACTTCGACCAATATTTTCAGCCGATTCAAATCCTGGGTGCGATCGCGTTCCACATAGACGTCAACCGACTTGGCCCGACCGGTATCGATCAGCCATTGCAAAGCGTCGAGATAGTCGTGGCGGATTAGCGCCGCCGTGGTCTCAGTGTTTTTTAATCTGCCCCGCTGACGAAGGCCGAAGCTCGGATTATGGAAAAACGATCCCTTTTCCACCGTCAAGCTGAGATAGATATTATTGGTGATGTCGGTCGCCGGGTCGAAGGTCATTGCGCCGGTCAGCTCATCGCCTATAGTGATTGAGAAATCCACTACATCACCTGAGCCGGGTTGGCAGTATTGCCTGTCCCTGGCTGGATGCCGCCATGATTATGGCCGTTGTAAATAGTACGCATAGCGCTCATGCTCTTGCCTGTGCTGTCTCGAAGATCCGTAATCTGACCCACCGCCTGGACCTGACCAGTGGTCTCAACCAGCGGGGTCTCAAATCGTACCTTGGTGGCGGCTTTGACTAGCAGGGTATTAGTCACTACCTCGACCACACGCCCTTGCTTGAGGTGGACATGATCCCCCTCGCTGGAATAGAGCGCCACCTCTCCCTCCTCGATCGCTATCCGGTAGCGGCGATCGTCCGAGGCCACCATGATAAGATGATTGCCCTCCTGGATGATGATCGCCTCGGCACCGGAAAGCGGCCTAGAGGTAAAGCCGTAGTGCTGGAAGTACTCCCGGTTGGTGAAGGTTTCACCGGTTCGGCCGCTGGCGCTGAAGCGCTTGATCATGCCTTCGAGCACAGATGTGATAATGCCTCTGATCATTGCACCAACCCCGGCATCCCCAGCTTCAGGTTGGTAGTTGTGCCTCCCTGGCGGGAACGTTCCATGGTCCGGCCATAGATGAGGTAAACCCCATCGATACCCAGCTCTTCATCGCGGACCCGGCACAATTCATTAACCTGCCAGTTCTTACCCTTTTGGCTGTGGCTTTGGACCTTGTAATGGAGTTGATAGCCCTGGTGTCGTTGATGCTCCAGAATGAACCGGGCATGTAGCTCCGGACTTTTGGAGTCATTGTTGTCCCTGACGACAAAGGGTTTATAGAAAGGAAAATCCGGATCTGTCACCGACCCATGGGTGGTAATCTTGGTGGCGTCCATCATGAATTCCTCCTGTCCTTGCTGCTGACCGAGGACCGTTATTTTGGAAAACCGCTTGGAGATGTCGTCGACCTCCTCGCCTTCCAATATATTGTTGCCGACTCCGGTCTCGACACAGGTGAGAGAGAATAACGGCTCCCCCTTGGCCTTCGGCCTACCGAAAACAAAGGTGCCATCGGGGAGTGCGAAAAACATCAGGCCCCTGCTGGCGGCATAGGTACGCAACGCTTCAAATACTGTCATGCCGGGCTCGATTCGGGAGACCTTCTGCGGAGAATCCATAGAGCCCATCAGCGATTGATCCGAACCGTGATGGTGTTTATGAGTCCGCAATTTACCGACAACGTTTTCTTGATACTGGATCGTCTTGCGGTTGATGAATGGCACAGTCTTGAGCAGCATCTCCGCCAGATCCGAGAGCTTCATGCCCTCAACATCGACGAATTGTTCACAGTGCGAATCAACCAGCAGCCCCATCAGGTCGCGACCTTCAATCCGCGTAGTCAGTCCGGACTTGCCATATTTTCGAGAACTTTTGTCGATAATGCCGGTCAGCTCCAAATTACCGTTAACATACAGTTCGCAGCGCTGGCCTCGCTTGATCTCCGTCTCGGGGTTGGCAATCTCCAGCGAGAAAGCATCAGCTGGCGTATAGAGATCAACAGCGATCGTGTAAGAAAGAAACCGCTCAATGCGACGTCCGGCAATCTGTAGGGATACGGTATCAGGAGACATAGACGCTCACCTCGCCGCTTACCTCGTTGGGGTTGCGGATCTCGTTAATCATCAGCAAGCGATCGGCGGCACCATAGGGCAGCCCGTACTTCAAACAGACCAGGTGCAGCGGCATGGGGTTGTCGAGCTGAGTTTTAATAATCTTCTCCCGCTCCAACTTGATGGTGTTGACATGCGTCTGCAGCTGTAGCGCCTGTTTTTTGAGACTGGTAGACTGACGTGATAAGTTAATGGCATCCTGAAGCATGCCCCGCACTGTGGCCAGACTGGTTTCCAGTTCACGTACCGTCATCGGCTGGATATCGGTGGCGGATAGTTCCGGCGGGGTATAGTTTCCCAGAGTATCGAAAACCGGCTTGCCCTCACTGCGTTTCTGCGCGGTACGCACCGACTCATCTTGTTTGTAGAGATAGGCAGTCTGCAATGCGGTGTGGCTCGCCGCCGCGATGGTTGTGGTTTTGGCAAAATCACCAGAGGCGACCGATAAAGCGGCAAGTCCGGTGACCATGCTGTCGACAAAACGGGCAGGCGCTGTCTGCTGCGACTCAAAAAGCAGGGCATAACGCTCCACGCATCGGGTGATGCTGCCGATCACTCTCCCCGGAAGATTGGTGCCGTAGTTGAGCATGGACGTAAGCGAGTTGGCCGGGTTAGAGATGGTATTCAAGGTCGCTTCCAGGGTGCCGACATACGTTTCCACGGTTTTAAGGTAGTTTCGAGCCTTCATTGAAACTGCATTAAACTGCGCAACAATGCCAAGGGCCGGATCGAGAACTTTGTTCAGGATGCTGGAAGATTCGGTGCCGAGAACAGATTTCACATCCCCTGCAAATTCCTGCTGCTGATCAGCAATGCTGTCATTGTAGGCCTCTTCACCACTGGCCTCGACATCTTCATGGGCGGTATCGTCGGTATCCTCGATCAGTCCTTCGACGAAGCTGATATCGATCTGCGCCATCCGATTACGGTCATCATGATGGACTGCAACCGATTCGATACTTCCCCTGAGCGGCCCGTATTTGGGATGAACCAGCTCGATGATCTCCATATCATCCAGGTGATCCAGGAAGTCGTGATGATCATCGTAGGTGGCATAGTCAGCGCCATCGTCCCAGAAATAGCAACGAAACTTGAGACACCGCGCCTTCTGCCCCATGTCCTCCAAGAGCGCCCCGTTTTTATAGGGATACTCGTGGCGGACAATGGACTTATCCCAATTGTCATCGGTAGTTTCGATAGCCAGGTCGAAACCGTTGACCTGGGCTGCGTAGAGGTCAGGCATGGAGCACCTTACTTATAGCTCTCAGGGTCGGTGAACGATCCCCGATTCGTGGTAATATTGGCGGTCGTGTTCGGATCGTCGGTCGATGACGTCACGCGACCTTGCTGATCGACAGTAATGTTCATATTGATCTCGTTTTTTTGCTTCTCGCCAACCCCCATATCTGCCAGCCATCCCGAGCCGATCTCGTTTTTTTGTTTTTCCCCAGAGATCATGGATCCAAGTTTACCAGGGTACTTTTCTTGGGCGTCGTAGACCATCTCACCCAGCCAGCCGTCACTACTGTATTTTCCGTTGGTAAGCCATCCGCTCAGCTTGGCAAGACCGCGATTGATGCCGCTTCCGAGGATATAGCCGCCTAAACCTGAGACTATAGCCGTGGCCAGCCAAGGGGTTGCCGCCGCGAAGGCTGATGCAAAGGATTTTGTCAAAGCTGTCGCACTGGCGGCACCGGCAGCAACTTCAGCTGCCCCGCCAACGACAGAAGAGGCCGAGAAATTACCGAAACCGCCCGGCATGTTGACGACAAAGACCGGCTGCACCCCAGTGGCCGCCTGTATTGCCTTGCCTTCGCCGATGCCCATGGCAGTTCCGCCTAGTCCGGCCAACCCTTTCAGGACCTTGCCACCAGCAATAGCAGCCTTTACAGCTTGATAGGCCGCTATTGCCGTGGCTCCACCAACCACACCTACGGCCGTGTAACCTGCGGTCTTGGTCAAGGTTTTATGCTGCTCGGCTAAATCCACGACTTTATCAGTGGTCTCTCCCATTTTCTTGGCCACAGCGGTCAATGGGGCCAGTAAGGGTTCAAAGACCTCAGCCTTGAGATTAGTGATATTGGTTGCAAAGAGTTCCATCTGGGCATTCAATCCGCGCATCCGCACCTCGAATTTCTCCGCCATGGATGCGGATTGTTTGGCCCGCTCCTCAATGTAATCCAGATCCCCTTGCCCCTTTCTCTTGGAAGCGTCGGCTGCTATCCCGCCCCGCGTCCCGAACATCTTTTCCGTGACAAAGGCCCGCTCTTGCGGGGTTAGCTCCTTGTCAATTTCTCGTAAGTCGTTGATTATGTCATGGAGTTTTCTTGGATTACCTTTGTCATAGAATTCGAGAGGTTTTTTCCCTTTCTTCACCAGTTTTTGGTTGAGCTCCGCATGTATTTTCCGTTCTTCCCTGCTGCCGCCGCTCATTCTTTCCAGAAAATCCTTCCCCTCAATCCCCGCATTGTTCACCAATCCCTGTTCGCCCAGCATTGCCAGAAACGAGGTAGTCTCCTGCCATGTCATGCCCATGCGTTGCGCCGCAGGGATGATATATTTAAAGTGCGTCTCGTAATCCGAAAGCTTCAATCTTCCGCTCAAGATGTGTTTCTGGAGGACATCGGCAACCTCCTTGTACTGCGCCCCTTCTAAATGATACGGAATACCTACACTCAACAGGGCATTTGCCGCCAGATCGGGAGAACTTTTGGTAACGACACCCAACTGCGCCGCAGCCATGCCCGCGCCTTCTACCACCGCCTTGTGCTCGACGCCTGATTCCTCCAGTTTCAACATCGTCCGGACAGAGGTAGATTTGTCGTACAAGGTCATAGCCGAGATCTTTCTCGCCTCCCTGCTCGACTCGGCGAGTTCTTTTTTGAGCTGTTCCGCATTTTTCGAGCTGCGCATCAGCGTCATCTCGTATTCCAGCATCGCGTCCTGGAAATCAGCGGCGGGCTTGATGCCCTTCACGATCTTTTCAATGCCATAATGCGCCACGGCCATCGCCTTGAGCGACTTGGTCATATGGTCGGACATCTGCTCAAAGTCTTTGCCGACCTGCTGGGCGGCCGGACCGAGGCTGCTGATCTTTTTTTGCACACCAGCAAGCACACCGGAAAGCATATCAACGGCGGTGATCTGCAAGGCGAGTTTCATGGTGTCAGATGACATTACCGGCCCTTGTTTTCCTGTTTTTTGACCACATATTTTTTGACGCTTGGTTTTTCAGGGTTCATCAGTTCTGTATAAATGTTGACCCATTCCCATGCCTGAGTAACCGGCATGGCCAGAGCGTCCTGCAGACTGAAGCCTATTTTAAGCAGCACCAGCACCAGTTTCCGGTTGCCCCGCAGTTTCTTGGCGAAACGTGGACTCCCGGACTTCCAGCCTCTTTCCAGCATCTATGATCAGACCGTAATCGTTGAAGTTCATGCCAAGCAGTAAATCAACCGTGATCTGCTCTTTCGGAATGTCACCGAGTTTTGTCAGACGGCCAGTCAACAGACAGGCCGAAAAGAATTGCGCGTTTTTCTGGGCCCGCTCCGCATTTTTTTCGTTATCAAACACATCCACCATGTCGGAGACGAGCTGCTCCCGCAATTCAAACTCCTGATGCACCTTCCCCTCGAATTCCACCCCAACGGGCAGTGTTCCTTTTTCGGTCAACATCGTTTATGCCCTCCCGGCCGCGCCGATATCAATGGTTCGGGTCGATTCTTTTTCGCCGTCATACTTGGTAGCGCCGACCTTGAGCGTATAGCATCCGGTGTAGACGACCCGCACCCCGTTCATCTTGTCGATGGTCAGAGTACCGCCCTGGAGGCCCTCGAAATCGAACTCAGGGGCATCCGACGGCACCACATACTCCACGTCGACCTCGAACCGTTTGGTGGCCATGGTAAAGCCGGTTTTATTCATCAGCTTTACCGCCTCGGCGACCTTGACCTCTTTCTCCGAGACACTCTTGAAATCGGTGATCTCCTGGCCGTTGATCTCCAGCAGCACCCGCGATACATATTCTGACATTTGGAACCTCCTTTTTTAGCTATCTGGGGACAGAATCAATTC
>Ga0364909_10356_pt1 | contig 10993 bp, 14 predicted proteins | sample SorcelJu500001C3_3_FD_206966 | JGI IMG/M metagenome (GOLD analysis project Ga0364909, IMG submission 206966) | Enriched cells from Trout Bog Lake Hypolimnion, Wisconsin, USA - BchlTB.June25.5000.01.C3 | ecosystem: Environmental > Aquatic > Freshwater > Lake > Hypolimnion/Profundal zone | place... | reverse complement strand
ACCGCCTCCCAGGTGGTGCTGTCGGGAGATCTGCAGGGGCTTGACCGAATCAGCGAAATCTGTGCCGCCCAGGGCGCTAAAGTAGTCCCGCTGCAGGTCAGTGTTGCTAACCATAGTCCCCTGGTGGCCGGAGCGGTCGAGGATTTTACTGTTTTTATGGAAGGGATACCTTTTCATCAGCCCACAATCCCGATTCTCTTCAATGTAACCGGTGATACTGCAGAACAGCCCGATGCCATGAAATCGATCATGGCTCGGCAGATTGCTTCAAAGGTGCGCTGGTTGGATATCATCAATCGCATGGTGGCGGAAGGGGTGGAGGTGATTGTCGAACTGGGCCCGAAAAATATCCTCACCGGGATGATGAAGAAAAATTTACTGAAAAATTATAATGTTACCTGCATGCAGGCCGATACCCCCGAAACGCTGGACAAGGTTGTGGCCGTGCTTGCCGCATGATAACAGTCTGGACCCCCTTGTTTTCCTTCTCGCTTGACAAGCAGGGGCGTGTAGGGTAATAATCGCAGTTTTCCTATTTGTATAAACAGAGACAGACGGGTTCCGTATGGCTGAAACTATAGTTATTCTACACCGTAGATATCATGTTTGAGAATTTAACCGATCGTCTTGAAAGTGCGTTCAAGAAATTGCGCGGCCATGGCACGCTGACTGAAGAAAATATTCAGGAAGCCATGGGCGAGGTGCGCACGGCACTGCTTGAGGCTGATGTTAATTTCGGTGTGGTCAAGGAGTTTGTTGCGGCGGTGACCGCCAAGGCCATTGGTAAGGAAGTACTTTCCAGTCTGTCGCCAGGCCAGCAGGTGGTCAAGATTGTTCACGATGAACTGGTTGACCTGCTCGGCAGTCAGGCAGAACCACTTCGGCTCGATGGCCGACAGCCGGTGATTATCATGCTTGCCGGTCTTCAGGGTTCGGGCAAGACCACCACCGCCGCTAAACTGGCGTTGCAACTCAAAAGCAAGGGCCGTACCCCTCTGCTGGTGCCGGCGGATGTGTATCGTCCGGCGGCCATCGAACAATTGCATGTGCTTGGCGAACAGATCGGTGTTGCGGTCTTTGCCTCGACCACTGAACAAAAACCGGTTGAGATTGCTCGGCTGGCCCTGGCCGAAGCAGTTGATGGCCGGTATGATACTGTTATTATAGATACGGCGGGTCGTCTCCATGTTGATGACGCCCTGATGGCTGAATTGCAGGAGATCAGCAGGGCCATACCCCTGAGCGAGGTGCTGTTCGTTGCCGATGCCATGACCGGCCAGGATACAGTCACGGTTGCTGAAAAATTCAATACCGATTTGGAGATCACCGGCGTCATTCTCACCAAGATGGAAGGTGACGCCCGCGGTGGTGCCGCCCTGTCGGTGAAAAAGGTGACCGGCAAGCCGATCAAATTTGTCGGTGTCGGGGAAACCGTTGAGGCCCTGGAAATTTTTCATCCGGATCGGGTGGCCTCTAGAATTCTGGGTATGGGTGACGTTCTTTCGCTGATTGAAAAGGCGGAGGCAGTTGTTGATCAAAAGAATGCTGAGAAATTAGCACGGAAAATCCAGAAGAACACTTTTACCCTTGAGGACTTTCTCGAGCAGATTCAACAGATCAAAAAAATGGGCAGCTTGGAACAGCTCATGGGTATGATCCCTGGCATTAACAAGCTCAGGCAATTGAAAGAAGCTCCCAAACCCGACGAAAAGGAGTTGGGAAAGACTGAGGCGATCATCAGATCCATGACGCTGAAGGAGCGCCGTAACCACCGAATTATTGATGCGAGCCGCCGGGTGCGCATCGCCAAAGGTTCCGGGACTTCAGTCGCTGAGGTGAATCGTGTCTTGAAAAGTTATGCCATGATGCTGAAAATGATGAAAAATCTAAAAGGCAAAGGCATCATGACCGGCGGTAAGCGCCGCAAGCTCCCCAAAGGGATGAACAGATAAATCAATATTTCAATTTTATAAAAAAATCGTTGTATCAAAGCCAACAGTGTCGGTCTTGATACAACGAAGTCCACCGGAGGATAATAAACAATGGCAGTTCGTATTCGTTTGACCAGAAAAGGCCGCAAAAAACAACCGTTTTACCGTATCGTCGTCGCTGATAGTGAATCACCCCGTGATGGTAAATTCCTTGATATCGTCGGTACCTATGATCCGATGCAGAACCCGGCAGCCGTGAAGATCGATAACGAAAAACTTGATACCTGGATGAAGAAAGGCGCCAAACCGACAGAAACCGTTGAAAGCCTCATCAAAAAACATGTTTCTGGAGTGGTTGCCGCCGCGGTATAAATGAAAGAGCTGATTGAGTTTATCGCGGCGAAACTAGTTGATCATCCTGATAAAATCGAGGTTACCCTGCAGGAGGATGAAGAGAATATCGCCATTGAGCTGCGAGTGGCCCAGGAAGATTTGGGTAAGGTAATCGGTAAACAAGGGCGGACGGCCAGGGCAATGCGTGCCGTACTTTCTGCTTCGTTGACAGGGACCAACAAGCGCACCCGACTTGAAATAGTGGAATAGTGACGCCGCCACCTGTCGAAGCGACTAACGCTTTTATTCTGCTCGGAATTGTGGCCAGGCCCCACGGCCTACGTGGCGAACTTAAAGTTCATCCTTTCACAGAACGACCTGGAAATTTTTCCTCGTATCGGCGTTTGTACCTTTCCGCTGATGGGGAGGAACCGCGGGTATTATATACAAATTGTCAGGCTAGAGTCAGCGGGAATGCAGTTATTCTTAAACTGGAAGAATGCGCAACCCGTGAACAAGCTGAACAGCTTGCGGGGATGCAGATCTGGCTGGCAAGTTGTGATTTGCCACCCCTCGACGGGGAAGAATTTTACCTCTTCACTCTTGAGGGGAAGCGAGCGCAAACAGAGGACGGACGTGTTATCGGGACGGTTATGGAGATTTTGAGTAGCCACGGCCAGGACATCCTGGTCATCCGGGATGGGCAGGCAGAGTATCTCGTTCCGGTGGTGAGGAAGTTTGTTGTGGCCATCGATGACGACAAGGTGGTGCTTGACCTGCCGCCCGGACTGTTGGAAATCAACAGCTAAACCGGAAATATGCTTAATGCATTTTGACATCCTAACGATTTTTCCCGATTTTTTTACATCACCCTTGCAGGAAGGGATCATCCGACGAGCGCTGAATGATGGGAAAATTGGCGTAGGTATCCACAACATCCGCGACTTTGCCTTTGATCGCCATCAGATGACTGATGATCGGCCCTTTGGTGGTGGTGAGGGGATGGTAATGAAGCCCGAACCGCTGACAGCCTGTCTGAAAGCCGTGAGCAGCAGTCAGGGGCCAACCTTGGTGGTTTTACTTTCACCCAAGGGGCAGCAATTTACCCAACAGATTGCGCAGCGGCTGTCAACCTTCTCCAGGCTGGTATTTGTTTGCGGCCGATATGAAGGGGTTGACGAGCGATTTCGGGAAAAATACGTGGATGAAGAGATTTCGATCGGCGATTATGTCTTGACCGGGGGAGAACTTGCCGCCTTGGTGGTCATAGATGCCGTCAGCCGGCTCTTGCCTGGTGTTCTCGGATGCGGCGATTCTGCGACCAATGACACCTTTAGTTGTGGGCTCTTGAAGCATGCACAGTATACCCGGCCTCGAGTCTTTGAAGGAACGGCTGTTCCCGAGATGCTGCTGTCCGGAGATCATGCAGCCATTGCCCGGTATCGATTTGTCGAATCAATCAAGGTAACCATGGAACGGCGGCCGGAACTGCTTGCCAGGACACAGTTTACAACAGCGGAAAAAAAGATACTCAAAAAAGAAGGGTTACTCAGCCGGATTGAAACCATTGGCAACGAATACAGGGGCGAACGCCAAAGTGCAGGTTGATGTCGCTCTGGTTCATTTTCCGGTAATTAACCGTAATGGTGAAACCATCGGGAGTGCGGTCACCAATCTGGATTTGCACGATATTGCCAGAGCGGGCCGGACCTACGGGGTAGAAACCTACTGGGTGATTACCCCTTTCAGGGAGCAGCGGGAACTGGCCGGGCAGATCGTGGGCCATTGGACCCAAGGCTACGGCGGGACTGTGAATCCGGGGCGAAGTGAGGCTCTGTCGATTATCACTATCTGCGCAACTCTTGAGGAGGCGATTGTTGGAGCTACAGAAAAATTCGGTGAAAAACCGCTGATTCTCGCCACCTGTGCAAAAGTTCAAGAAAACACCATGGGCTACGCCGAGGTTCGCAAACGAATTTGGCAAGGGGCTCCTCTGTTGCTGTTGTTTGGAACAGCATGGGGATTAAGTCCTGAGATCATGGCAATGGTGGATGGTGTTCTTCCACCCTTAGGCGGAGACACCGGCTTCAACCATCTGTCGGTGCGGTCGGCAGCTTCAATCATCATGGATAGGCTGCTGGGGATGGGGGAATCAGGTGTGGTAAATTAACTTACAGCAGGCGGCCCCTTATCGGGACGGTTGTTATCGATACGTTGAACGTTTGACCTATACATTCCCAGGATGATTTGGAGGCATCCATCGGCAGGGACATGCAGGAGATTATGTCCCCTTGTCGTAAATGAACGAGTATGGCTATGCATATTTTGGATAAGATTGATCAGGAACAAATGCGTTTTGATATCCCGGAGTTCAGACCCGGTGACACCGTCAAGGTGCATATCAGGATTGTAGAAGGCAATAAAGAGCGCGTCCAGATTTTCCAGGGTGTCGTTCTTAAACGTAAACGGGGCAACATGAGTGCCTCCTTTACGGTCCGCAAGATCTCTCACGGGGTCGGTGTAGAGAAAACATTTGCCCTTCACTCACCTCGCATCGAAAAAATTGAGGTGGTCACACTCGGTCGTGTCCGACGATCGCGACTGTATTATCTGCGCGACCGCCGCGGCAAAGCTGCACGCATCCGTGAGCGTGGCATCATCTGAGTCAAAAAAACTGTCCTTCGCCTTGTCTGGGTTATTCATCAGGCAGTGGTGGCTATTTTAGCTGAATTGGGGCATCCGATGATCATCATGATTGTCGGATGCCCTTTGTTGTATTGGGTCAGTCGACGTCATATCGTTTTTCTTCCAATGATTTCCAGAATGCATTGATTGGCGCTATGAAACCATGCAAGCCTTGTGTTGTACCTTCCAATTATTCCCATCCAGTTGATACCTTCCATATTGAACGCAGTCTGTATCGTCAGGGATATTCCAGTGTCGCCGGTGTCGACGAGGCAGGAAGGGGGCCCCTCGCTGGCCCTGTGGTGGCGGCTTGCGTGATTTTACCCCCTGATTGCGACTACGGACTTTTCAAGGATTCAAAATTGCTCACTGCGCGTCGTCGTTCCGTGCTCTTCGATATTCTCCAAACAAACGGATCGTTGATCGGTGTGGGCAAAGCTGGCCCCCGGGAAATTGAACAGGTAAACATCCTGCAGGCATCGTTACTTGCTATGAAAAGGGCAATGGCAGCTTGTGCTATCAGTAACAATAACAGTTCTCCGGAATATTTTCTGATTGACGGCAGTTTTCAGGTCCCGGTCCCGGTGCGTCAACAAACCCTTATTAAGGGAGAATCGAAGAGTGCCTCCATAGCTGCCGCCTCGATTGTCGCTAAGGTTACCAGAGACCGAATCATGGCAGACTGTCACTGTCAATATCCCCAGTATGGATTTTTGCGTCATCAGGGATACCCTACCAAGGAACACCGCCAAGCGATCAGCCGGTATGGACCTTGTCCTCAGCACCGTCGGACCTTCCGGGGTGTCCTTGAGTTTTTTGAAACGAGCGAGTCCACCCCGACAATGGTGCAGAATGGATGATTGTGAACAGGAACTGGTGTCCATGCGTGGTCAGGCGTTAAGAAATATGTCGGCGTTGCTTGAGGAATCAGGTCTACTATATGTTTTTTAGCAAGAAAACCGAGACAGTTAACACCGGGTGCCTCGGTGAAACCTTTGCTGCCGAGTATCTTGTGCGGCAGGGATATGAGATCTTGGAAAAAAATTACCGGAGACCATTCGGCGAAATCGATATCGTTGCCCGTGAACAGGGGGCAATTGTCTTTGTTGAAGTCAAAACCCGGCATTCAAGTGTTTGCGGTTCCCCGGTTGAAGCGGTGGATGCAAGAAAACAGCGACAGTTGTCCAGAATTGCTCAAGACTATCTCCTCAATCGTCAGTTGAACGAGACAACGGCTCGATTTGATGTGATCGGTGTTCTTTTGGATCAAACCCATCGACCTGCACAGATCGAACTTATCAGAAATGCCTTTGATTTTGTTGAATAGAAAACGACTATGACCATACATGCGATCCAGGGTGTGCTTCCGCCGGTGGCCATGACCATGGGCTGTCCGGTGGGGGTTGGCCCGGAAATAATTTGCAGGCTTTTTAGCGGCAACGACATGGCCGGCGCGGGTCGGACTGTTGTTGTGGGCGACTGTACTGTCCTCCGGAAAGCTGCCAATCTCCTTCGGCAATCACTCGCAATCATCCCCTGGAAGCCTGGACAACCTATTGTGCGAGGCACGCTCCCTGTCTTTCAGGTCGGCTCCATCGAAGCATCGACGTTGTCCTGGGGCAAGCCCAATCTGGTAACTGGCAAAGCCATGGGGCAGTATATTGTCGCGGCGATTCAACTTATCCAGGCAGACCATTGCAGTGCGCTGGTGACCTGTCCGATCAGTAAAAAAAGTTTGCAGCTGGCCGGTTACCCCTACCCGGGACACACCGAAATGCTGGCCGCATTGACTGGAACCGCCCGGGTTCGGATGATGATGGCCGGGCCCAGGTTGAAAGTGGTGTTGGTGACCATTCATCAACCGTTGCGCCGGGTTTGCGAACTTCTAACCCGGGAGGAGATCGGCAACTGTATCACGATGACCCGGACCGCCCTGCAGCAGGATTTTGCGATCGTCGGTCCTAGAATAGCGGTTGCCGGTTTGAATCCCCACGCCAGCGAGGATTCCCTGTTCGGGGATGAAGAGGCTCGCCTCATCGGGCCGGCAGTGGCGGAGTATTCTGAGCAGGGGGATGTCAGCGGCCCCTGGCCTCCGGATACGGTGTTTTACCAGGCCGCGGCCGGTATGTATGACGCGGTCATCGCCATGTATCACGATCAGGGATTGATTCCCTTTAAATTGCTCCATTTTCACGATGGGGTCAATGTCACTCTCGGTCTTCCCCTGGTCCGGACTTCCGTTGATCACGGCACCGCCTACGACATCGCGGGCCGCAATGTTGCCGACCCTTCAAGCCTTGCGGCAGCTCTCACTCTGGCGCAAACCATTGTAACCAACAGAGCCAAATGGGGAGCGGTATGAGCAGCGGGATACTCATAGCTTTTGAAGGTATTGACGGCACCGGCAAATCCACCCAATTGCCACTGCTGGCTACCTACTTGCGGGGCCGAAGGTATACGGTCATTGAAACCAGGGAGCCGACCATGGGGCCGTTTGGGCAAAAAATTCGAGCACTCTACCAGAACCGACAGCAGGTTTCACGCGAACAGGAGCTTGAGCTTTTTGTTCTGGACCGCCGACAGCATGTCGAGGAATGTATCCAGCCCGCCCTGGAGCAGGGCCACATAGTATTGACGGATCGGTACTATTTTTCAACCGCAGCCTACCAGGGGGCAGCGGGTTGCGACCCGGCGGTCATCTTTAAACGCAACAGCTTTGCGCCGGAGCCGGATATGGTGCTGCTCCTTTCCCTGACGGCCGCTGAGAGCGTTGCCAGGATTCGTGAACTCCGGGGGGAAGCACTCAACGATTTTGAACAGCAGGACCAATTGGAAAAAGTTGCCGCCCTCTTTGCATCCTTCCCCCACGGTTGTATAGTGCGCATTCATGCCGCGCGATCGGTGCAGGAGGTGCAAACTTCCATCCAGGAAGCGGTTCAGCAGCTGTTTGCAAATAAAGGTATCGAATGCACTGGCTAATTTACCGTTCCTGTCACCGATTACGATTGCTCGTTGTCTTGGGTTGCTTTGGGCTTTTATTCTGCGGATGCCAACCGAAATCGCAAACAGTTGTTGAGGGAAAACAATTGTCGTCAGTCCCATCTGTTGAGCAGAGCGATGCCGACCTCGGTTGTTCTTATTTTTATTTTCTCTGGGGCCGTCATGCGGAACTCCTTCTGCAGTTTGAAGAGGCTCTGGAGGCCTACCAGAAGGCGTTGATCTGTGACCCGCAGGCAGAATTCATCAGCGAGAAGGTCCCGCTCTTGTTGCTCAGGCTGGAACGGACCGACGAGGCCGCCCTCTGGCTGCAAACCTACCTGGCCGCCCATCCCGATAAGACCGGGATGCGGATGCTCTATGCGAAGGTGCTTCTCCGCCAGAAAAAAAATACGTTGGCAATGCAGCAGTACCAGCTGATCAGCGATCATCATCCCGATGACCCGGCCATTTTATTATTGCTTGCCGAGATGTACCTTCCCAGTAATCAGCTTGAAAAAGCTCGGGTGCTTCTTGAACGTGTCCTGTCCCAGGACTCGATGTCCTATCCCGGCCATGTTCTTATGGCTCGTCTTCTGCAGTTACAAGAAAAGACCGATGAGGCTGCCGACCATTACAAAAAAGCTTTAGAACGGAACTGGTCGAGTGATTTACAGATGGAATTAGGCGAGATGTATATAAAAAAAGCTCGATATGAGGAGGCGGAGGCACTCTACAAAGATATCATTGAACGCGAAGAGCAGAATGAAAGTGCCCGGATCGCCCTTGTCCATGTGTATCTCCTTGAAAAAAAGGATGAGCAGGCTTTGATGGAACTCAACCAGCTGAGAACTTTCGTGGATCAGCCTCAGCGGGTTGATTTAACCATCGCGCGGATTTACGCCAAGCAAAAGCACTACGACAAAGCCATTTCGATAACCGAAAAGATTCTGGAAAAGGAGAATCTCCCGGAGGCCAGGTATTTTCTCGCAGTTTTGCTCGTTCAGCAGGAGAAGTATGAACGGGCGCTGAAACAGTTGCGGAGGATCGACCGGAAGACGGCTGAATACCCGGAGGCCTTGTTTCTTCAGGTTAGAATCCTGCGTGAGCAAAACCGGCTGGCCGAGGCCAGGCGGATTCTGGAGAAAAATATTATTGCCGCCGATATTCGCAGCCCCGAGATGTATATTATGCTCGCCGCCCTCCATCAGCTGCAGGGCAGGGACGATTTAAGCCGGAAGGTCATGCTCCAGGGGCTCGAGGTCTTCCCCGATGATGAAAATCTTCTCTACGAATACGGCCTGCTTCTTGAGAATAGCGGGGATCACAAGGCTGCGCTGCTGATCATGCAGAAAATCATCGAACTCAAGCCCGACAATGCCGCGGCCTTGAATTTTGTCGGGTACAGTTGGGCGGACACGAAAGTCAATCTGGATAAAGCCTTGGACTATATTCAACGGGCGATCGCCCTCAAACCCGAGAACGGATATATCCACGACAGCCTTGGCTGGGTTTATTACCGGCTGGGCAAATTCGAACAGGCGGTCAAGGAACTGGAAGCTGCGGCGAAACTCTCTCCCGACGACCCCGCCATACTCGATCATCTTGGTGACGCCTACCTTGCGGTTGGGCGTGGTCAGGAGGCTTTGACAACCTATCGAAAAGCCGTGAAATTATCCAGGGATACTGCAAAAGACAAAAACAGGATATTGGAAAAAATACGAATACTCGAAAAACAGGGAACGCCTTGATACAGGCCAAATATTCCAGCGTCCTTTTTCTCTCGCTCCTGACCTGCCTGTTATTGTTGTCAGGTTGTGCCACAAAACTGCCGCAGACCACTCCGCTCACTCTTGATCAGCAGCAGGAAGCAGAAAGCCTTTTGCAGGCTTTTTTACAGTTCCCGCAACCACCCGCTATTGATGTGGATATTCGTCTCGGTTGGGATGTTCTAGGAAGCAAAGGTGGGGTGGACGGGACCCTGCAGTTACAGCCACCTGCTTTTTTGCGCTTTTCGGCCAATGATCCGCTGGGACGAGCGCTCTATATTGCAGTTTCGGATGGGGCTTCTTTTACCCTGGTGGATAACCGGAGCGGTCGGATCTACCAAGGAAAGACGGATTCAAAATTTTGGCATTCTTATGTCCCTGAAACCCTTCGGGTGGAGGATCTGTTTTTCTTCTTGGGCGGATTGCTCCCCAATGTGGACAGGCGTTCCACCAAAACAGCGCAAGACATTGAAAAGACCGGGTTCTGGTATGTCTGGAAGGATGAGCGCTCGTTAACCCACCATGTCCTGTTGAACTGGCAGAGCAAGAAGATGACCCGCCATCTTCTCTTCGATGCTCACGGGGATCTAGTCTTGGATGTGAGTTATTCGGAGTACGGTGGACCGCAGCATGTGGGCTTTGATTGGCCTCGGCATCTGCAGGTAACCGGAACAGCGATTACCGGTACCCTGACCCTGCAGGTTGAAAAGGTTTACTCCCACCTGCAGCTGGCCGGTTCAATTTTTCAACTGGTTCCACCTCCCCATTTTACGGTCCAACAGGTTCATTGATGGGCATGGTTACTTTTTGACCCGGTTGACGATGATGACAAAGAGATTGTCTTCTTTGAAAAAAATCTGTTGCAGGTCGTAGCTGTGGTTTGGCTCCAGATCGAGGACCACGCGGATCCGGTCAGGCTTCTTGTTCTTGCTGATCCGAATGACTTTTACATATTTTCCGTCCGCTTTGATGAGATTTTTTGCCGAATCAGCGAGCTGTGTATTGTTAAATTCGCAGATAATCCGGGGAACGCCTTCTTCAACACCATGAATGACAGGTGGATGAAAGTCGTTGAGTTTAAACAGGACCATTTCTCCTTTGGTTGAAGCCCCGTCGAATTTGACGGATTCAAGCATTGGCCCCCCCCCCCGGCGATCGTGGCAGGTTTGACTGCTTCCATTTTGGTCGCGGTTTTGACGTCCGCAGTTGCTTCGGGCGGGGTGGGGACTGCTGCAACCGGAGTCTTTTTTTCTTCCTTCTTATCCGTTATAGCCACCGGTTTTGCGGGCGTTTCCTTGG
>Ga0364909_10355_pt1 | contig 11019 bp, 13 predicted proteins | sample SorcelJu500001C3_3_FD_206966 | JGI IMG/M metagenome (GOLD analysis project Ga0364909, IMG submission 206966) | Enriched cells from Trout Bog Lake Hypolimnion, Wisconsin, USA - BchlTB.June25.5000.01.C3 | ecosystem: Environmental > Aquatic > Freshwater > Lake > Hypolimnion/Profundal zone | place... | reverse complement strand
GCGCGCTGACCACCTGGGTGCGGGCGGCAACAATCGCGGCCTGGGCAGCTCCAACCTGCGCCTTAGCGGCGGCAACGGCAGCCTGGGCACTGTGCAGTCGGGCACGGTCATCGTCGAGTTCCTGCGCAGATGCGGCACCCTCGCGGGTTAAAGTTTCTGAGCGCACCAGACGACGCCGGGCGGCATCGCTCTCGCTTTCTCGCTGCGTCACAAGGGCCAGCACAGCCTGCTTATCGCTTTCACGCATTGCCACCTGGGCCTCGGCACTGGCAACGGCGGTGACGGACTGCTGCAGCCGGGCAGCCGCTTCATCACGTTGCGCCTCAAGGGTTTGCACCTGCATATGGGCCAGAGTCTGGCCTGCGGTGACAAAGTCGCCCTCGTTGACCAGGATATCCTGCACCCGCCCTGCGAGCTTGGCGGCCACATCAATTTCCGTGGCCTCTAGACGGCCATTGCCACTGACAAAACCTTCCCCAGGACCTTTGGGACGCAGCATCTGCCAGGCCAACAGCGCGGCTGCCACCAGGGCAGCAATGACCAGAATCGGGATAAACCACTTTTTCCCCTTCTGGAGCAGGGAAGGAGCCGCTGGTGGGACCGATGCTGCTGGCTGAGCCGGTTTGGGAACCGGATCAGGGGCAGGAATCGTGGCCGTTTGGGTGGCGGAATTCGAGGTTGGTTCGTAATTTTTTGGTACAGCCGGTGCAACAACGGGCACGGCAGCCGGGACATTGACTTCAGGGGGAGCCGGGGATGCGGTCGATACAGCTGAAGGCTTCGTGATCTCAGTTGGCGGAACAGCCGGCGAGACCGGTGCAATAATTGGCGGAACAAGTGTTACCGTCACTGTTACCATAACCGGTGCGGTGGCGTCTGTTGCTGGCGGCGGTGTCGTTGCGGTAACGGTGACTGGCAGTGTGGTTATGGTGGAGTTCATGGGATCAGGGTGCCTCGACTGGAGTTAGAGAGGGCGCGGGCAGGGAGCGAAACAAAATCGACCGCGCCGCCACCAAGGGCTGCATACAGGCTGACGCGGCTGGTCAGCAGAGCCCGGCGAATCCGCACCACCTGCTGCTCGGCTGAAAGCAAGTCGCGCTGAGCATCAAGCACTTCGAGAAAAGTGGCCGCGCCGTTGTCATAGCGCAACTGGGACAACCGGGCGCGCTCGGTCTGCACCGCCTGGGCGGTTTGCGCAATGGCCAACTGTTCAGTCAGCCAATGCTGTGCCGACAGTGCATCGGCCACATCGCGGAAGGCGCTCTGAACCGCTTTTTCATACGAGGCCACTGCCAGGTCGCGGCGTGCTTCGGTCAGGCTCAGGTTGTTGCGTCGGCGGCCCCCATCGAAAAGGGGCAGCGAGATGCTCGGTGAGAAGACCCACGCATGGCTCCCCGAGGCAAACAGTCCTTCCAGTTCGGCACTGGCCGTACCATAGGCGCCGGTCAAGGTCACCTGCGGAAAAAACGCAGCTCGGGCAGCACCAATATTAGCATGCGCTGCTTTCAGCTGGTGCTCGGCCGCAACAATGTCGGGCCGCTGAACCAGCAGGTCCGAGGGCAGTCCGGCACGTAACTCGACCAGCACGGACTGTTCTCCAAGATGATCTGGCCTCAGAGGGAGGTCAACGGGCGTCCCGACAAGCAGGGTCAGCTCCTGGGCTTGAGCGGCGCGAAGCTGTTCAAGCTCGGCACCCAGCGCTTGGGCCTGGGTCAGCAGCGTTTGCACCTGGGTCAGATCGAGCCGTGAGGTCGATCCGACTTGTACGCGACGCGTGAAAATGCGCAGGGATTCAGTGCGGCTTGCAGTGGTCCGGTGTGCCAGCACCAGACGTTCGTCCACTTCACGCAGGCTCAGGTAGCTGTTGGCGACCTGCGCGACCACCGCTATGGCGGCAGCACGGCGGGCTGCGTCGGAGGCCAGGTAGTTCTCCAGTGCGGCTTCTTTGAGATTGCGAACGCGGCCCCAGAAATCGATTTCCCAACTCGCCAGTCCCAACTCGACCTGGTATTGGCTACTCTCCACCGGCTTGCCGGTCGGGCTTAAGTCTGCAGGGATGCGTGAGCGGTCGACACCGGCCTGGGCGCCGATGGCAGGAAACTGCTCGGCACGCTGGATGCCATAGACGGCGCGCGCTTCCTCGACGCGCAACACGGCGGTACGCAGATCGCGGTTATTGTCCAGCGCCAGCTTAATCAGCGTCTGCAGGCGCGGATCCGTGAAATAATCGCGCCAGCCGAGGGCCGCAGCGCTGATGCCTTCCTGGGTAGTGCTGCTTGCATACGAGGGTGACACCGGCAAAGCCGGCGCTTCGTAAGTCGGCGCCATCGAGGAGCAACTAGCCAGAAGCAGGGCAACGAAAGTTGCCAGGGCGGGCCAACCTACACTACGGTGGATTCGATGGAGCAGCAGAAGGGCATTCATTTTTTCCTTTTTATAGCTTTTAATGAATCTCAATCGAAAATATTTGTTTTCCGGTCTTGCCACAGCATTTTCACCGACACGAGAAGACGGTCCCATCCTTGTGGTGCTCTACCTGCGAGGCGTGTTTCCGTCTTCCATTGAGGTTAGATGTTTTGTGGGAACCGGGACCTTAACCGGGACCTTAGACCTTGTAGCCTGGCTTCTGACGGATACAGAGGTTGGTCAAATTCCGCGCCAACCACTTCCGCAGCTCCTCGAGAACAACAAGGACGAGCGCGAAGGGAAGGATAAATAGCCACGCTTTGCCGCTGATCGGCGCTGTTCCAAAGATGGCATTGCCCCAAGGGGTATAGTCAATGAACAGCAGTAGCGTAATTTCCAGCAAGACGCCCCACCATATGAGCGAATTCCTGAAGGGGTTCATGGAAAATATCGATCGAGAGCGACTGCGGCACAAAAACACGTTGACGATTTGCATCACGATGATGGTACTCAAGCAAGCGGCGGTTGCTTGGAGATACAACGGATCATCCATTGCCAGTTTTTGACCATACAGCCATCCCCCGCTCTGTAAGACGAAAAAGAAACCGGCCATGGCCGCCACAGCCTCAATTAATCCCAGGAAAAAATAGGCCCGCAATACCAGGGGCCAGTTGAAAAGTCTTTCCTGCTGGGAACGTGGTGGCTGTTCCATGACTTTAGGATCCGGCTTCTCTATTCCCAATCCGAGGGCGGTCAGCGAGTCGGTGCCCATATCCACCGACAGAATCTGAATCGGGGACAACGGCAAAGGAATCCTGAAGAGCATGAAGGCAAGATAGGGAATTAATTCTGGAACATTATGGGCCAGGATATAGGTGAGAAACTTGCGGATGTTCTCAAAGACCGCTCGTCCTTCCTCAATGGCGTTCACGATGCTGGCGAAGTTGTCATCCAGGAGCACCATGTCCGCGGCTTCCCGGGCAACGTCCGTCCCTGTGATGCCCATGGCAATCCCAATATGCGCGTTTTTCAACGCCGGGGCGTCATTGACGCCGTCTCCGGTGACCGCCACCACCTGCTGTTTTTGCTTGAGTGCTTCGACAATACGCATTTTTTGATCAGCGGTGACCCGCGCGAAGATGATCTCTGTTTCATCCAGCGCCAACCCGAGCTGCGAATCCGAGAAGTCACGCAGTTTTTCACCAGAGACAACCAGCGGTTTGCCCGATCGGACAAGCCCTATTTCTCGGGCGATGGCTTGAGCTGTGCTGGGGTGGTCTCCGGTCACCATGATGACCCTGATTCCGGCCTGGTGACATTTGCGAATTGCCTCAGGAACCTCTGGCCGCGGCGGGTCCTCGAGCCCGGCCAGACCTGCGAAAATGAGGTCTTCCTCCATGGCGGCATCATGTTGCCATGAAACGGGCAACGGGCGATAGGCAAGGGCCAGGACTCGCATCCCCTGGAAAGCCATAGCCTCCTGGGCTGTACGAGTTTCCGACCGAGCCTCTTCCTGGAAAACGATTATTTTCCCGCCAGTCAAAATCCGGGTGCAGAGGGTGGTGACCATTTCAGGCGCTCCTTTGCAGAGGAGCACGGGACCTTCCGGGGTCTCGTGCACCGTAGATTGCCGCATTCGATCGGCGTCAAAAGGGATCTCGTCCAGTTTGCGATAGTCAGATGGTGAAGAAATGGCCTGCACCGCCATTTCTACCAAAGCGCTTTCCATGGGATCGCCCAGGAACACCTGCGAGCCGTGTTGTTCTCCTTCCCGTAAATCGTGGCAAAATCGAGCTACCATGAAAAAGGGGCGGTAGTCCTTGGCGAGTAACTCTCTTTTGCTCTGATCGCCGGCAGAATAGGAAGTCCCCCCTAACACCACTTGCTTCACCGTCATGATGTTTTTAGTGAGCGTGCCGGTCTTATCCGTACAGATTACCGTCGTCGACCCGAGGGTTTCCACCGATGGCAGATGCCGGATGAGGACGTTGCGCCTGGCCATGCGCTGGGTAGCCAGCACCAAGGCCAAAGTCAGGGTGGGTTGAAGCCCTTCAGGGACCATGGCGATGATAATGCCAATGGCAAAAATGAAGGCGTCCCACAAAGGGATACCTGCAATTCGACCGATCACAAAGAATGTCAGGCCGATGAGAATCGCGAAGATGCCGATCAGCCGGCTGAGGTGGGCAATTTCCTGGCGCAGCGGCGAGGTCGCCTGCCCGCTAGATTGGGTGAGATGGGCAATCTTGCCGAATTCTGTACGCGGCCCGGTCGCGAAAACCAAGGCCTTGGCCTCACCAGCGGCTATTGAGGTGCCCGCAAGCAGGATATTCTTCCCACCCAGGGCCTGGTCATCCTCCCCTGCCGGCCCTGCCTCCCTGGTCTGCGGCAACGATTCGCCGGTAATGGCGGCATTGTTCACCTTGACGCCAAACCCCTCAATCAATCGGCAGTCGGCAGGAACATGATCTCCCTGCGCCAAAAGGACGATGTCACCAGGGACCAATTGCTCCCGGGGAAGTCGGCTTGTTTTGCCTTCGCGAAGCACATCTACTTGTTGAGGAAGGAGTTTACTTAACGCGGCCAGGGTCTGCTCAACACGATGTTCCTGCCAGAAAGAGAAGATTCCACTGACAAGGATAACGACAACCACGGTAATGCCAAGCCTGGCCATGCCCTGACCAGGCGCCCACCACTCGGCCATAAAAGCGAGCCCTGCGGCAATCCACAAAATGATAGAGAAAAGTTGGGTAAACTCCTTGAGAAAGCGCAGCCATAAAGGTTTACGGCTGACCTGTGCCAAACTGTTGGCACCGTATTCGCGGAGGCGGCGCTGGGCCTCAACATTGGACAGACCTGAAAGGGTGGTCCGTAAACTTGCAATCGCATCTGTTGCAGGCAGTTTATGAATCTGCATGGGATCTCATTTGCACCTGACTCTTTGATACAGAGTTTACGGAGCCACCGATAGTCGGGGGTTCCTCACTTCACCAGAGTTTCAAAACCAGCGGCTGGACGGCTGGACCGGTCGCACGGCTGTAGTTGACAACAGCGTATTCTCGCCGCCACTTTCAAGTTTTGCGAAAAAAACGCAACTCAGCACGCAGATGTTCCACCTCATTCAGCAGATCAAACACGGTGTTAATCCAGGCCAAATCACAGCGGTGAACGGCTCGCAAGTACTCGATCCGACGAACGGTATAAATAGCTTCTTCCGTGAATCCCATCATTTCGTACGGCGGCTGAAAAACAGGGCGCACAAGCCCGGCCCGGCAATAGATGAGAATGGTACGGCGTGGAACGGCCGCAAGATGCGCGGTTGTATCGAGACTGTAAAGAACGCCTGGCTCTGGCTGATATATCTCAAGAGCACTGGACGTTGACCTGTCCACAAGAGGTTGTTCATTCATGAGGTCTCCCTTGGGTTGAAGGTCGAGGTGGTTGCCAATGACTCCCACAATATTTTTTGTTCCGGTGTACTGTGCGAAGGCACCTGGAGAGAGACCACGGCATACAGGTCGCCACGGGTGCCGTCGGCCTTTGGCAATGCCTTGCCGCGCAAACGAAATTGCCGACCGGCGATGGTTCCTGCCGGAATCTTCAAGGACACATCACTGTCAAGGGTGGGTATGAGGACGGTAGCACCCAGGACCGCTTCCCAGGGCGACAATTCCAGATTGTAGTGTAAGTCGTTATCGCGTACTCGAAAGTCAGGGTGTTGGGCAAAGACGACCCGTAAATAAAGATTCCCCGACTCTCCACCGCCAAAGCCTTTCTGTCCTTTACCCGCAAGACGGATCATCTGCCCCTCATGAACACCGGCTGGGATTTTCACACGCAAAGTTTGGATGGCAGATGGTCCTGCGCGCGGATCGGTACGCTCGAGACTGATCATGCGCGTCGATCCGTGCATGACCTCTTCAAGGGTCACCAGAATGTCGTTTTCAAGGTCCTGGCCGCGTTGAGCAAAGCGCTCGCCACCCATCCCTTGTGCCCCTGTTCTGCCGAAACCACCAGACGCGCGGCCACGGCTCCCGAGGAACTCTTCGAAGAAATCGCTGAAACCCGTCCCCTCGAAATGGAATTCAGGTCCTCCTCCTGCAGCTTGATCAAATCTACTTTTCTGCTCTGGGGAGGGCTCCGGTTGATTCCAATTTGCTCCCAAGGTGTCATATTTGAGCCGTTTGTCCGGATCGCTGAGAACTTCGTTGGCCTCGTTAATTTCGCTGAACTTGTCAGCAGCTTTAGGTTGGTCTTTGGCGACATCGGGATGGTATTTCCGGGCCAACTTGCGGAAGGCCTTCTTGATTTCAGGGCCGGTAGCATTTCGATCTATTCCGAGGGTCTGGTAATAGTCTTTGAATTCAATTGGCATGGAACCTATCCTGATTTATTTGTAATTCTAACGCAGCCAGTTTTGCCTTTGTGGGCCTGTGCTCCATGTGCCTGATACCCCAAATTCCCAAACCTGCGACCTCGAAAAAAAGCAGCTGAGTATTGATATAGACAGCCTGCCCTGCTGGAACCTGGATGATGCTCAAAGCAGGCCGGAAGATGTCCGGCTTGCCTCTATAGTAAAAACAAGAAGAAGCAAAGCGATCAACGAACTCATAAAGCTCAACCTTTTGAATCCGATACGCTTTCAGTTCATGCGTTTCTTTTTGGGCCGCAACGATTTTCATGTTGTGCTGCGTCTGCGTCTGCGTCTGCGTCTGCGTCTGAGCGTGCGGGGTGTCAGCACCGTTTATCACACCAAAACATCGATGCCTGAAGTCATCACCTTTGGGTCATATTTGAGTTTGGCAATCACTGCTGACTACTCCAGACTCCGAATGATTGCGCTTTCGTTAAAATGCAAGACGAGGATATAATCGGGCACCAATGAAGATCAGGATAATTGTGGTCGGGAAAATAACGGCATAATCGATACTCAAACCGAAGGTGCTCGTATTGTTGGCAAGCATGGTAATGCGCAGAGCATCAACGACATAGGTCAACGGATTGAAATGGGAAATGATCTTCAGCCAATCGGGCATGATAGCAGTAGGATAGATTGCGTTGCTCGCAAAGAACAAGGGCATGGTGAGTACTTGACCAATACCCATGAAGCGTTCGCGTGTCTTCACAATGCATGCAATAATAAGCGAAAACGTCGAAAACAGTATTCCGGCAAGAACAACAATGGTCAGTGCGTTGATGAGCGCGAACGGGTTCCAATTCAGCTGCACCCCGAGCAACAACGAAACACTGTATACGACGGCAGCCTGCGAGAGCGTACGGATACCAGTAGAAAATCCCTTGCCAAGGACAAGTGCAGCACGTGGAGTTGGGCTAACGAGAAATTTTTGCACAATACCGAGATCGCGCTCCCAGATGACATTGATGCCATAAAAAATAGCAACAAAAAGGACGCTTTGCGCCAGAATACCTGGAGCGATGAAATCCAGATAGGGGGTATTGCCTGTATGCATCACCCCGCTGTTTGAAAATACTTTCCCGAAAATTACCAGCCAAAGAGCAGGTTGGAGGGCGCGGGTGATTAGCTCTGTGTAATCGTGGCGCAGTTTGCGCAACTCAAACTCGGTGATTACAAACGTCTTCTTAATAAAACCGATTAAAGGGTACAGGAAAGTGAGGGGCATCTGGTTGGTCCTAACCAAGACGTTGGGCCATAGCGCGTTCAGAGGATATGGCGCGGAAGGTACCGCCAGAATCAAGTACGCTGCCAGCATAGCGCACAAAGACCTCATTCAGTGTATGGCCACCACCGTCAAACGAGGCCTCAAGTTCTTTACAGGTGCCAAGCGCAGCCACCTTACCCTGGTGCATTATTGCAATACGATCGCAATAGCTTTCCGCCTCCTCCAGGTAATGAGTGGTAAAAAACAATGTTGTATCGAAGTTGGTGCGCAGATCAACAAGATGTTTCCAAACGGCATCGCGAGCGATCGGGTCCAAGCCGACAGTCGGCTCATCTAGAAAAAGTACCCTTGGGCGATGCAGCGTAGACTGCGCTATTTCCAAACGACGCACCATGCCGCCGGAGTATTCGCCCACAAGGCGATCGCCGTCGGCAGTTAGGCCCATGAACTCCAATGCTTCTCGGATGCGCGTTTGCTGTTCTCGATGCGGCAGATCGTAGAGCTTGGCGAAGATGAGCAGGTTCTCATATCCGGTGAGCGAACCATCTACGGATACCGCTTGCGGTACATAGCCGATGGCGCGACGAACATCGACCGCTTGAGAGGTTATGGAAAAACCAGCCACTAGCGCCTCGCCCGAGGATGGTGGCAACAGCGTGGTGAGCATCTTGATTGTAGTGCTCTTGCCAGCTCCGTTGGAACCGAGCAGACCGAAGACCTCGGCGGAGTTAACTGAAAGAGTTAAAGAATCGACCGCTGTGAAAGCGCCGAAACGACGAGTAAGATTTTTAATTTCCAGGACAATGCCACTCATGAGAGAACTCCAGACGCAATCCATCTTACTAATGCTTTGCCTTTGGAAAAGATGGATGAGAGTTCCTTCTCCATAGCCAGGTGCACCAGTCGAAGCGAGTAGAAGACTGAAGAAAGCCGGCAGAGGCGCTCCCAGCTGATTTTGATCCGGTCGTCTAGGTTGTCGAAAGTAGCGTTCACGGATTTGAGGCTGCGTAGACTTTTAATCATATTTGCATTCTCAATATGTGGCTCACACATCACCGCAGGTAATGAACATCGTCAAAATGTGACTGTGTTTAACCGTCTAATCCAAATGAACTTTGACCTTGGCAAGAGGCTCAATTTTTCTCGTTCACCCCAATAATTGGGACACTCAATCGTCATCCTTATCAGCAATGGTGATATTATTTGTAACTTTTGTTACGCCGAGTGCTGCCCAAGTAGCTTCTTCCGCCTCTTGCCGTTCAGCCCAGGAGCGTACGCTACCATGAAGGGTCACGTGGTTGTTCAAAGTCTCTACTTGTATTTGCCGTGCATCGAGTTGAGCATTGCGCATAAGGGCCTTTTCGATGCCAGCCTTTACTTCAACGTTAGCCGTCTGCTTTATTGTAATCCGGTTGTCTACCTTTAGGATCCCGGTCAAATAGCGGAGAGAATCCTGTGCAGCCATCTTTTGCCGATATGAATCGACCTGGCCCTCCAAAGTAATAACACCCTGCTCCACAATGACCTTCACCTTGTCTTGAGGAAGCATGGTATTCCATTCAAGGGCAGTTTCTGCTGCATGGGCTATTTCCGTATCTGACCGTTCTGCTGACCCGGGCAGGATCACTTGGATTTCTTCAGCCACGGCTTTAACACCTTTTACCCTTTTGACAGCGCGTTCTGCTGCCCACTTCTCAGGAAAACAGCGGACGCAACCGCTCAAGGTCACCACGCCGTCTTTCACTGCAACGCCGATATCTGCTGCGTTGCTGGCATTGATTTCCCATTTAAGTTCATCAATTACTCTCAGTTTAAGCTCTGTATCATTTTCCATATTAAGTTCACCTATTCGTTATTAATATTTTTTGAGCGTTGTCTCTATCTTATGAAAAAAGATTATCTCAAACTCCTGTAGTCGAATCTTGGAGCATCGCGTGCCTTTCTTTTTACTGTTTAGTGTGCAATCTATGCGCCGGGTTGCAACTATCTTTTAATATTCAACTCATCGTGCTGATATTTAATAATAATTATAAACAATCCCCTTGCTAATCTTTCATTATCAACCATGTCGACAAGGGTCACATCTAACCGTTGGTCATATATGGCCATTATCTAGCGCTTCCTTGGTGGCATGGGCGCAAGTGAAAAAGCAGGTCGGGAATGATTCAGACTGTTCAAGATACCCGCATCATAAGTATATATATGAGGCAGATAGTGTTAGAGGTGGGGCGAGAGGTATGAATGCAACGTGCCATTTCTGTGAACAGGAAGTGAAGGTTCTGATGATCGGGGTGGAAACCTCAATATTCGTCGAGATACTCTTGGAGGAATTGGAAGAAACACTATGAAAAGTTCAGTTGATAAACGTTTTAATGTTACTGATCATTATATGGACCAAAGGCAACGCACGGCCGCCTTTTCAGAGTGGCACCTTCTTCTTATGGTTTTGGGTTTTGCATTTCGCCAACAGCGTTAAGCGCTGGCAAGGCATCTATCTGTAACGTCTGGCTAGGTTTAAGGTGTTTGGCAAGAAATTGGCGAACAGTTACATTGGAAACACTGTCGACAGCATGCATAGCGGCAAAACCTGCCCCTGTGTCGTCAAACTCGATCATGTGGTTTTTGAGCCGATAAATACTATCCCCAATGTGAGCTGATATAAATGTAATTGAATTCGAGTTCCTTCCCTCGACCACGTTATACTTCAAGTATTGCGGCCCTGGAACGATCCGCAACTCAGGAGCCTTTTACTACGTTTGCTCAATGCATTTGTTGAGTTTTATTCATAGCCAATTTTTCCTCCAATTTGTATCTATTGTCGTTAATCAGAAAAAAACATAGATGAATACTATCTCGTTGTTTTTTCATAATTAAAAATCCCCCTATGCTAGCATAGATTTACATCCTTGATACCATGGAACCCTGAAAAGGGTCATATTTAGCCACCGGTTGGATATGACCCTTTTTTCAT
>Ga0364909_10352_pt1 | contig 11145 bp, 10 predicted proteins | sample SorcelJu500001C3_3_FD_206966 | JGI IMG/M metagenome (GOLD analysis project Ga0364909, IMG submission 206966) | Enriched cells from Trout Bog Lake Hypolimnion, Wisconsin, USA - BchlTB.June25.5000.01.C3 | ecosystem: Environmental > Aquatic > Freshwater > Lake > Hypolimnion/Profundal zone | place... | reverse complement strand
ACTCATGCGGTATGAATACCCGGGAAATATCCGGGAACTGGAAAACATCGTGCAGCGGCTCCTCATCCATTGCGACGGGGAGGTGGTCGAACCGCAACATCTTGCCACCGATCTCGGTGAGGTCGGGACGGAGGCTATTCGCGGCAACCGGCAGATCTGGCCGGCGCTGGACGAACATGAAAAACAGTACATACTGGAGGTCCTCGATGAGGTCGAGGGCAATAAATCGGCTGCGGCCAAAATTCTCGGGATCGACCGAGTGTCCCTGTGGCGCAAGATAAAACGCTATGGCCTGGCAAATCCCGATGCCTGATCCCCAGCCTGTTTTTCCCGGTCCCGTTGCCCTGCCCGGATGGTTATACCGGTAAAATAAACGACTGGGCGGCAAAAATCCGGTCAACCACCTCGCTGGCATTCGCTATCAGCACCAGCTCAAGGCCTTCAGTCACATCAGGGGCCAGGGCCTCCACCTCCTCTTTATTGGCCAAGGGCAGCAGCACGCATCGCACCCCTCCCCTTTGGGCCGCAATTACTTTTTCCCGGATGCCGCTGATAGGGAGAATCCGGCCACTCAGGGTCATCTCTCCGGTGAGGGCCACATCGCGGCGGGCCGGACGGCGGGTCAGCAGAGAGAGGAGGGCAGCAAAAATGGTGATTCCGGCGGAAGGTCCATCTTTGGGAATAGCCCCTGAAGGGAAATGGATATGGATATCGGTGGTATTGAAAAACCCGTCGGCCACCTCAAATTCCTGGGTCCTGCTGCGAATAAAGCTGAGAACCGTCCGGGCGGATTCCTGTAAAACTTCCCCCAGGGATCCGGTGAGCAGCAGGATCCCCGAACCTGGCATTAACGCCGTTTCGACACTGATGATTTCACCGCCGGTTTCGGCCCAGACCAGACCGGTCGCAATCCCAACCTGCGGTGCGGCTTCAGCCGCTTCCCGGTAGAATTTGCGGGGACCAAGCAGGCGGGAGACGGTTTCGGCATCTATTGCCATCTTTTCGTCCCGGTGATCCGATTTGAGGCAGATTAATGCTATTTTCCTGCAGATGTCGGCAATCTCCCGTTCAAGATTCCGCAGACCTGATTCTCTGGTGTAATCGGCAATAACCCGTAACAAGCCCTCAGGGGAAAATTGCACTGCTGACCGAGAAAGCCCCGCCGCCTTGAGCTGTCTGGGAAGAATGAACTGTTGCGCGATTTTCAGTTTTTCCTTTTCAGTGTATCCCGCAAATTCAATACGCTCCATCCGATCCAGCAACGGCCCGGGAAGTTTGCTCAGATCGTTCGCCGTCGCAATAAACATGATCCGGGAGAGATCGAAAGGGACATCCAGGTAATGGTCCGTGAATCGGACATTTTGCTCCGGATCCAGGACCTCAAGGAGCACCGAGGCCGGGTCGCCACGGAAGTCTTGGCCGATTTTATCGATCTCATCAAGCATGAAAACCGGATTGTTGACACCCACCCGCTTCAGTTCGCTGATGATGCGCCCGGGGAGGGCGCCCACATAGGTGCGTCTGTGGCCGCGCAATTCAGCCTCATCTTTCAGTCCTGCCAGGGAGATGCGCACAAACTGACGTTGCAGGGCCTCGGCTATCGCTCGGCCCACGGAGGTCTTGCCTGTCCCCGGAGGGCCGGTAAAACAGAGTATCGGGCCTTTTCCCATCTGCACGAAAAGTTTTCGTGCGAGCACCTCTTTGACGGTCTTGCGCAGCTCCTCCAGATTAACAGGTTTGCCGAGATAGTGTGCCGCCCCTTTTTTCAACGCCTCCACTGCGGAACTGACGGTCGCAAAACCGGTCACCATGATTACGGGAATCTCCGGTGCGATCCGGTTGATCTGTTCAAGCAGCTCAAGGCCGTCCATGCGTTCCATCTTGAGATCGGTGACAACCAGATCGATGTCCTCTTGGCCCAGCAGAGCCAAAGCTTCCAGCCCGTTCGTTGCACAGTGGCAGATGTAGCCGTCCTTTTTGAGAACATGCTCCATATTGGTCCGGGCTATCTCTTCATCATCGACGATCAGGATGGACTGCCGGGCTTTACTGCACAGGGTTTTGGCCGCCAGAAACTCAAGGATGCGCTGTTTGACCTGCGACAGGCCATAGTGGCGGGATTCGAGCAGGGACTGCGCCCTGGCCAGTTCAAGGATGCCTTGCGATGACTGATTCCAGGGCAACGAGAGCATCAGTTCAATGTAATTGAAACCCACCGAATATTCGGCAACAGCGGGGTCGGTCTTCTCAATTTTTTCCAGTTCTTTGGAAACCGCCTCCAGGACATGCGGAGGGAGGTGCGCTTCCTCTATCTGGATGCGCAGCTTATCCAGCGGCGAGAGTATTTCCGGCTTGCTGTGGGTTTCTTCCTCGGCTTGACCTTGACCTGTTGTTCTTTTTTTAAAAAACATACGGCGAGTCCTTTGCTGTCGTTATTCCGCTGCCCCGGCGCATTTTTCTTGCGACGATTCCCACGCTTTTCCCCGTACAGGCAGGTGGCCTGTGTAACCCGAGAATGCGTATTGACAAGAGGTGGCTATCTCTTGCCATCGTAATTCCATACCACCTCCAGGAAAAAACCTCTTCTCTTAAAAAGCCTTTTTTCCCATCCGAGGAAGATTCGCAACCTTAGGGAGATTCGTCTCTGATCATGATTTTTTTTAGCTAATGATCTCGGTAAGTTATTTTTCTTGCCCACGTTGGGGGGATGACGGTTGTTGCGGTCGTCCCGCCTGCGACGGGAATCGATAATTTCAGGGGTCCGGTGGGTTTTAAAGGTCCTGGTCGGTATGAAGGGGCAATGTTGCATGTTGCACTCTGTAATGTTGCAATATGCAACGAAAAATTCGAGGGTTTCCCTTCAGGTCGGGCACGACTTGTTGCTCTATGCAACATCATCATCTTCCCCTGTATAATGCTTGCCGGGTAAATATAAATATATCAGCATGTTGATTCATAAATCGATCTTGGCATGCTTTTTGGATAAAAAGGTGTATTCATATCTTCACAGGATCAAGAGGCATACATGGGCCCAAAAGACATAAAGAATAGAGCCGGGCAATCAATCGTCAATGACGCAATTACCAACGCCGGTTCTTCCCCTTCAAGGCAGGAGAAAACATCTTTTATTCTGGTTGTTACCCGTAACGGTCATATGGCCGAAGCCGTGATGAACTATGCCGTAAATGTTGCTGATCATTTGAAATACCGAATACTTGCGGTCCATATAGATACTTTGCCCTTCTTCGGTGATGGCGGAAAGCGGAGCAACCTTTTCACCGCCGCCATGGAGGAAAGTGCTCTCCTGTTCCGGGAAAAGGCCCGGGCCAGGGATGTAGTGGTTGAGCATCTTGGGGAGTCGGGAAAGGTGGGCAAGGTGGTGCAGCGGTTATGTCATTCGGAAAAACGGATTGAATTTGTTGTTATTGACCAGGGAATCCGCATGGGAGAAGTGGCTGCGCAATCCCCTGTTCCCGTATTCAGCGTCATTTATACGCAGGCAAGGACAATTCATACAAATAAGGCTAGATCTCATAAAACATTGGAAAAAGGAGAACCGAGTATGTCTACCACAAGCAGAAAAAGGCACGTGAAAAATTGTTTCGTCTTTGGCGCGCTCACCGCGGGGCTGTATGCCGCTGTCTTCACCAACCAGAATTTTGTCATGACCTATTTCACCAAAGGGGGCGTGTATGCCCTTTTGCCGGTTGCTGTCGTGTTTGCCGTTTCCTACCTCCATGGAAATTTTACGAGTGCATTCTGGTCTGCCTTGGGCATAGAAGGTTCAAAAGCCACGGTACGCAAGTCAACGGATGTCCGCCCGACGGTTCCTGCTTCTGATGCCGTCAGAAAAGACGACAGGCCTCGCGCTCAGATCAGTGTCTGATACTGGCTCGGCTTCGAGATTGTGCTGCAACAGTTTGAAAAATTTCAGTATTTAATTTAAAAAGTTCAATTTGACGGAGATCTTACCATGCATGGACCAGTCAATGAGGTTATTCAATTTATCGATCTGAACGCCTTTAACATCATCTTCTTGTTTCTTGTCGGTTTTATAGGGGGGCTGGTGAGCGGTTTTATCGGTTCCGGAGGCGCCTTTGTGCTGACACCCGCCATGATGAGTCTAGGGGTCCCGGGCACTGTGGCTGTTGCCAGCAACATGTGCCATAAATTCCCCAAAGCCCTGGTGGGTTCCATCAAACGCTATAAATACGGTCAGGTGGACATCAAGCTGGGGCTCATCATGGGTGTCTTCGCTGAACTCGGGGTCCAGGTCGGCATTGTGCTGCAGCGGCATATCCTTGAAATCTGGGGACAAGCCGGCTCAAACCTCTATGTCAGTCTGGTCTTTGTCTTTGTGCTGGTGGTTGTGGGCTCGTTTGTTATGCGCGACGCAGTGCAGATGAAACATGCTGTGGGCAATTCGGCCAGCCCTCCGATTGCCAAGCGTCTGCAGAAAATTGAACTCTGGCCGATGCTGACATTCAAGACCGCAAACTTACGGATAAGCCTGTGGTTTCTTGTCCCCGTTGCCCTTGCAACCGGCATGCTGGCCGCTACCATAGCGGTTGGCGGCTTCATCGGGGTCCCCGGGCTGATGTACATCATCGGCGCCACCAGCATCGTGGCCTCGGCGACCGAGTTGGTTATTGCCTTTGTCATGGGCCTGGGCGGGACACTCATTTGGGCCTATTACGGCACGGTGGATATCCGTCTGACCCTCCTCATCCTGGCCGGTTCGCTCTTCGGCGTCCAGCTGGGAGCCATCGGCACCACGTACGTCAAAGAGTACATGATCAAATATGTCATGGCCACCATCATGCTGATTGTTGCGGTGAGCCGATTTTTTGCCATGCCCAAGTATTTGAACGCCTTGCATGTCACTTCCTTTGCCGACGGCAATGTTACCGTCATGACCCAGATCAGCTTTGGCGTCATGTGCCTGGCCCTTTTGACCGGCGCCTCGATTATCCTGGTCAGCCTCTTTAAAGCGAGGAGCCTGGAACAAGCCATTGCCGTGCGGGGGTAATCATCATGTCGCATATAGTCAAAACCATCCTGGTGGCCATTGATCCGACTCCCGCCAGTCAATCGGCATTTGAGCAGGCGCTTCGATTAGCCGTCTCCATGCGGGCAAGGCTGGTGGCGGTGGCGGTAACTCCGCAGTATGAAGGCAATATGCATCGTTGGAAGATAGCCGACGCCAATGAACAGTTCAGCCTGCCTTTTAAGCAGTGTTTGCAGGAGGCGGAAAAGAGGGCGGATGTTTCTGGTCAGACTGTTCGTACCGTGCATAAGGTAGGGGTTCCGAGCGACGAGATAGTGGCGTTGGCGGAAGAAGAAGGGGCCGGGCTTCTGATTATGGGGAGCCCGAAACGTTCCTATGTCGAACGGGTGCTGCTCGGGCGAACGGCCGCAAAGGTCATCGGGCACAGTCCCTGCGATGTGCTGATGGTACCCGATGGTGCGGAGGTCAATTTTTCACGGATACTGGTAGGGATAGACGGGTCAAAATACAGTATGGAGGCCGGACAGCATGCGCTTGACCTGGCCTTGACCTATGGCGGCGAGGTTCATGCCCTGACCGTGATCGATATCCCCCTGAATCGGAGCCTCTTGTACAAGGTGCTTGATGAGGCACGGCGCAAATGTTCCACCTATTTGCAAACAGTGGCGGATCAGGGCGCGAAATTGGGCGTTTCCGTGGTTGCCGCGATTCGCGAAGGTTCTCCGTACGAGGGCATTGTCAAGTACGGCGAGGAAAAAGATATGCAATTGATAGTATTAGGATCCTTCGGACATACCGCATTCGCCCGGATCCTGATGGGAAGCGTGGTGGAACGGGTGGCCACGCTTTCCGCCCTGCCTATCCTGGTCGTCAAAAAGCTGGGCCAGAACGGAGTGCGGAATTTGGTTTGATACATTCCTCACGGCATTTCCCCACTGTTGTGCAAGAAGGGGCTCATGCCTTGGAATGTTTGTAGGGGTAAATATGGGAGGGATCGTCCGGTTTCTCCCCCTTTGAGGAGGTGAACGATGGAACCCATTGAGATTTTCACAGCAGCTGTATTGATCGTCGGCGCCATTCATGGAGTTGTCACTGCCAGTGCACGGTTTCGCCTCTGGTGGGGAACAATGTTCCCGAAGCTTTCAATGAAATCAGCCGATGCGGCAACTCATGAAACCAGCTTGGTCTCGGCAACGCGCCGACCAAAGCGAAGCGACTGGTATGTATTCTTCCACTGTTCCGATTTGGTTGGAAAGGAGCCGCGGCAGGAAAAAGCTCAGGTAGAGAGCAGCGTCGTTCATCCTGAAATCCGTAAGCAGCAAAGCAGGCGCGTGTCCCTCCGCGCCGGGGCGAACCGGTAGGGGTAGTGCCGGCCGCGGGGTATGCACCGGGAGTTCGTCATCGTCATAAGAGATGTGGGGCACAGGATTATTGCGCCGGCCAACGTTGAGACTTATTTTGCAACAAAGGAGAAGGATGAAATCATTGGTGGGGATTTATCAGAAAAAAGAACTGGTTGATCAGTATTTGGATTCGCTTGGAATGGAACACCATGATATTGTGGAAGTGGGTCCCTTCTATTCTTTGCTTCAGGCTGCGGAGTGGATGGAATTTATGGGAAAAAAGATAAGAAACTGCGAGCTGGTTCGTTGTTCCACAGAATATATTAACAAACGACCATGGTATGGATTCACCTCTGCATGCTGATCTTGCATTCATAAAGCTAACGCCGCCATGCAACTTTTCCCCTGAATTTCCTGATCGGTCCTTAACCCTGAAAGGAAGAAAGGAGAACCTGGGGCAGCCGGAAAACGTGTGTTGTTAGAGCGGAAGCGTTACCCCAGGGGTGCCTCGGAACAGATAGGCGGTCAGGGCCGTACCCAGGATGGCGACAACCAGATTGGTCAAGGCGCTGAGATTGACGAGATACCCGACTGGTATCTCGCACGGTTTGAGTGTCTGCAGCATTTTTCGGTATTGCAACACAGCCACCACCGAAGACAGCGAGCCCAGGATGACGAACGAAAGGCCGATCCAGAAGGAAAGACCCCGCTGCAACGGTTGGCTGTGCTGCGGTGACAGCACGTGGATAAACAAGCCGAAACGTTCGACCACAAAGCCGAAGGCCATCAGTGTCAGCGAGGTGCGCGTCCATGCCAGCAGCGTGCGTTCAGCCGCAAAGAACACTCTGGGATCATTCAGGTCAGACATCGTTAAAATACTCCGGCAAATTGGAAACTGTGGGGGCGTGCCCTGACGAAAGAATTATTCTTTTGTCGTACAGCGCCAAGCCAGGTGAAAATAGCACGGAGCGGACCGATGGGGAAGAGAATTTGCCGTCGTGCCTGGAAAACAAGCCGGAACGCGGCCACGTGACGAAGGCAAGGAAGCCTGGAAAAACAACTGCTGCTCCCCAACCTACTCGGAGTTGATCATGGGTCTGTTGCCGATAATGGAAAAAGGAAAACCACTGGCCGGTCATGCAGACTGGCCGCTTTTCTATATGAACGATTTCTCCAGGCTGGGGCTGGTGGTCGCCCACCTGGCGTCGGCGGTGGCGGTCCTGGAAGCGAGTGGTTACCGGGTGTTGGACCATGGCCGGGCGCTGCAGTTTGACAACCGGGACCAACTGGTTGAAATTTTCACTGCGCTGTCGGCGCACCAGGTGGACTATGAGGTTGCCGACCTGGTAAGCTGCGTCTATCAGGGCTGATAGCTTTTGCCTCTGCCCGGCGGGCGGAGAGAAAGAACCCGTAGAAGCCACCAGCCTCCCTTGTGTTCACCACCCATGATGCCTATAATGGCTGCTTACGCATTCAGAGAAGAAGGGCTGGTCGGTCGACGGTCGCAGACTATTCGGTCGCTACGATACCTTTTAACTTTTATACATTTTTCACCTATCCCATGGACACAGTCACGTTACATCCGGCAAACGGGACCAGTCCGCCGCCCTGGGTGCCGCTGCGCTCTTCGCTGTTTTTTCTGTTTCGCCACCCCCGTTTGCTGGGCTGGAGTCTTATCCTCATAGTTTCGACCGGTGCGCTCACCTGGCTGGGCTATCTCTTTTCAGTTCACCTGGTTGACCAGCTCACTGGGTCATTTTTCAACACGCCGCCGGTGGTGGAGCATCTCTGGAACTGGCCCCTGTTCTGGGGGTGGACAGCGATGAAGTGGATATTTCTCGTGGTGTCCCGGGTGGTTGCCTTTTATCTGGCCTTTCTTGCAGCCTACTGCGTGACCACGCCCGGCTATGTTTTTCTCAGTACCTGGGCCGGCAACCGCTATACCGAGAAGGCCGGGGAAGGGGAGGCTGCGTTCACCTTGGCGGGTGTCCTGATTGATTTGCGGGAGGGGATTAAAATTGGGGCTATCGGTTTGCTGGTAACCATAGCCGCCTTGTTTGCCAACATCATTCCCGTCGTCGGACAGGCCGCGGTGTTTCTCCTCTACATTTTTTATTCGTCCTTGATGTTTGTTGATTTTCCTGCCTCGCGTTACCGTTGGAGCCTGGGGCAAAAACTCAGCTGGGTGCGGCAGCATCGGAGCCAGTGCTTCCGGCTGGGTTTATTGCCGGCAGTGATCAGCATGGTCCCTGTACTCAATGTTTTTTTGATGGCCCTGTTCCTGCCGCTTCTCACCATCCATACCACGCTTAATTTTCTGGCGATTGAAGGAAAGAAGCCATCGTTTCCCCATACCGAAACCGAGCGGGTCCTGCCCTGAACTCCGGGCCGGTGATCCCTGCCGACAGTCAAACCTGTCTTCGATTGTTTATGGATAGACAGCCCGGATTTTGTCCCCCAGCGACCATTCGACATATCATGGGAATCTTTGTTTTCATGCTGATGTGGGCATTGCCCACCCTCGCACATGCCCAAAGCCCATACGTCGATCTGGAAGCGAGTTACCGTTTTCTGGTCAGCGATCGGGAAACAGGCGGTGTACTCTACCTTGCCACTGCGGGAAAACTCCAGGGCCGGAGGGTACCGCTCAGCTTTGTCGACAGCGCCGCCTACTGGGGCGAGCATGTGTGCCCACGGCTTGGAAATGGTTGCACTGTTATTGATACCTACAATCCGCAAACCTATACGCTCCTCCCGCCCAAAAATCCTGCCGGTGATGTCCAGACCGAACGGGTCAACACCCATGACGGCGCGAATATCTACGATGCCGCGACCTGGCAGATTGCCGTTATGCTCGGTCATGTCGGCAACCGATTCACAATTCCAAGCCATCCGGATGTCTATGCGCTGGTAAGCAATCAGAATCAACTGCTGCAGGAAGGCTACAGCGGTAACGCCAGTCACCCTGTTGCCGGTGGCAACCGCGCGGTGACGGCCGGGGAGGTGTTTATCTATAACCGTCAGGTGATCTCCGATGCCAGGCACGCCTATACCTTTCGCATGCTCCCGCGGAACTGGCTGTCATCTGATCCTTTCACGGGCACGCCTTATGCCGACCAGATTAAAACTACAGTCCTGCCACCCGATCCCGATTATCAGCCCGGCAAGGTGACCTGGACCGATTGGAAGCCGATCACCGGTGAAAATGCGTGGGCCTTTTTCATCGGGCCGCTGCAAGCCGCTTATATCCATCATGTTCTCGACCGGAAGGGAGCTTTTGTGCCGTTTCGGGATGTTGCCGTGCAAAACGCGCTGGATCTCCTGCCAACTTTTGCCGCTATGCAGTCGCCGACAGGCGCGGTGTATTACGCACCGGCCGGAACGGTTGCCAATCAGGGCGACCAGTTGGTCAACCCCTATGAAGTTGCGGTTGAAAACAATCTCTCTTTGTATGCAGGTCTGGAAATACTGCGCGCCACCCTGCAGGCGGCGCTCGAACGGGAGCGCGCGTTACCGGCAACGGATAGGGCTGCGATCAACAGGGCCTTGCAGCTCAGCGAGACGATGCTCAATGGCGGCCTCCTTGAGGGGAATCGCAAAACTGCAGGTCTGTTGGCTTTTTTCAAAAATTCAGCCTGGCGCAATGGCGAGTTTGTGCAAGGCGGGATTGCAGACGATCCGGCGCGGGAGAGCTCTTGGATTGCCAACGTGCAGCCCAGGGCTGTGGATGTCAACACTTGGGGCATTGCCGCGCTCGGTGCCCGGAAAATCGACCAGTGGTTTGGATTTGGGGCTGCCTACCAGAATTGGCAACAGGTAAAACAGTGGGGCGGGTATGGGATCGGCAAGACGCTGTGGGGCGTCGGCTTTTCGGATCAGGATGGGAACGGCATCGATGCTGAGGGCAACTACCGGCAGGGTGTTCTCTCCACCGAATGGACTGCGGGCGCAATCCTTATGCTGCGCAACCTGATCGCCTATTATCAGACGATTCCGCCATCATCGCCGCAATATGCGAGTGCGCTTCGCTCGCTCGCATCGCTCCAAGACGACGAGCAGTCGATGCTGACCGCAATCAAGCATCTGCGAATCGACAACTATGCAACCGCAGGCTTTCCCGGGCAGCCGCAGAAGTATACGCAATTGCTGTCCTTGCCGACCCAGCCGTATGTCTACGCGAGCAAACGGTACCTGATCCCCTTCGGCTGGTATGCCAATCCTATTCCAAGCACCTGTTCGACGGCGTGGATAATCATGCTGGCAAACCATTATAATCCGTTCGGGTATGGAGGCCTGTAGGCAGGAGGATGGCATGCTCTGGAGTTGGCTCCAGATTCTGTTGTCCATGGCTGAACCCGCCAAAGCGCCTCTCCAATTTCTCCGCTTGCAGATTATCAGCCAATTGCAGGAGAGATAGGGTATACTCCTTGAGGTTAAAATGTTTTTACCTTGGGTCGTACTCTGCCGCAACTGGGTTCACACCTATGGAGTTGCTTGGGAACCGATGCTTCACAGGGCGCAGTCCTCGAGAGTGACTGCATTTTTTAGGGGTGCCTTGGGCGCGATCGTTTGAAAACTTTATTCAGCATGGGGAGCATGGAAATGAAGGAAAGAATTATTCATCAATGGAGAGATTGGGTTCTGGAATATGTCAGCGACGGTAAGTATGAATTGATTCAAAAAGATACTCAATCGGTTCGCTCGATTATGGCGAGAACTGCAATGGATGCGGAAAATCAGTGCCAACAGATCATTAAAAACGCAAAAGGAGGAGTTCCCCAAGCCCCGGAGGTA
>Ga0364909_10351_pt1 | contig 11147 bp, 10 predicted proteins | sample SorcelJu500001C3_3_FD_206966 | JGI IMG/M metagenome (GOLD analysis project Ga0364909, IMG submission 206966) | Enriched cells from Trout Bog Lake Hypolimnion, Wisconsin, USA - BchlTB.June25.5000.01.C3 | ecosystem: Environmental > Aquatic > Freshwater > Lake > Hypolimnion/Profundal zone | place... | reverse complement strand
CGAAGAATCCAGGATCATGCCTGTCTCCGGTGGCGGTTTTGAACAATGCTACAACGCTCAGGCCAGTGTCGATGTCGAAACCATACTTATTGTTGGTCGGCACCTCAGCCAGAATCCCAACGACAAACTGGAAATCGAACCGGCTCTTGCGGCCTTAGATGCCCTGCCGGGATGCCTTGGAACCGTTGACGCGCTTCTGGCCGATACCGGTTACTACAGTGGAGCCAACGTCGATCATTGCCTGAAGCACGAAGTTCTTCCGTATATCAGCACCGGACGCGATACCCATAACCAAACACTCAAAGAACGCTTCGGTGAGCCAGCCCCTTTACCCGATGATGCCGATAGCGTCACCCAGATGAAGCATAGGCTAAAAACCAGAGACGGTCGTACCCTCTACGCCAAACGGAAAAGTACTGTCGAGCCGGTTTTCGGCATTATCAAAGCAGTAATGGGATTCCGTCAGTTCATGCTTCGAGGAGTCAAGTCGGTCCGAAAAGAGTGGGATCTGGTTTGTATGGCCTGGAATCTGAAGCGGTTGCATGCATTAAAAGTATAAATTCGCACAAAAAAGGCTTTATTTCCGTCAAATCGACAAAATTATGACAACAAGGGCTATGAAATTACTGGGCCCCTATGGTCTTTCGACGTCAATAGGTCAAAATGGCGATTATTATCTGTTATTGTTGGGAGCAAATCCGACAGGCTCCTAGGGGATAGAATTGTTCATAGTCGTGGTTTTTCCAATCGCAAACAGAACACTTCAAAGGGTCGTTGCCAGGGCCCTTATCAATAAAGCGCTTCCTCGACAAAAAGGTTCTCGTTAACCCCATTTTGATTACTATTACTTATGTAGATTATGCTAGATATCAGAGGAATGGGCAATGTGAAAAAATAAATATAATATATATAGATTTTATATATATTTGGCGAAAAAGGGCGGGACAAGCGCAACCCGGTGACCTGGTACAAAAAAAAAATGGACACAAAGTTAAGAGCGCCTACTCAGAGGATGTGTTCACATGAAAAAAACAATACGCAGAAATTCACGGATGAATTCAAGAAAGGGGCCATTAAACTGGTCACGGATCTAAACGGTCCCTTTAACTTCACTCACAATGAACTGTCACCCACCTGTTTGCCTTGCCATCCTCCACCGAGGGCGCGGGCTATCGATACCGCCGCCAAAAGTTTTTGCGTTTCGGTCCGGACGACGGCTCGGTCGGCTGCCAACGAACTTCGCTGGGCATCGGTGACATCGAGAAAGGTAGCAACTCCCTTTTCATATCGTTTCATGGCCACAGCGCAGGCTCTGGCAGCAGCCACCTGTGCTTGCGCTTGCTCTTCCCCCTGTTTGACTCGTTGTTCACGGTCCGACAGAGCGTCCTCCACTTCCCGCAGTGCAATGAGGATCAGGTCTTCATGGTGGGCCAGTGCCTCATCATAGCGGGCACTGGCATAGGCCAGATTGGCCTTGTTACGCCCTCCGTCAAAAATTGGCAGGTTCAATGATAAGGGGCCGTAGTTGTATTGCTGCGAGCTGCTTTTCAGTAAATCCTGTAACCCTTCCGAGGCATAGCCGAAATTGCCGGTAATTTTTATCGAGGGATAGAAATCGGCTTCGGCTACACCAAGGCGAGCATTGGCCGCGCGGAGGTTTTGGACACTCTCAGCCAGATCGGGACGCTGGGAGAGGAGAGACGCGGGCAGCCCTAACGGAATAACGGGTGGTTCCGGCATCCGATGGCTTGCAGCACTGCTGGCGGGCGGCAGCAGAGCAATGGAAGGGGATGCACCAGTCAGCGTTGCCAAGAAATGTTCCAGGACATTCCTCTGTCGACGGCTCTCGTGAAGATCCGCCCCAGCGTTGGCATGTTCGATTCGGGCCCGGGAAACATCTAGCTCATTGGTCAACCCTCCGGCAAAACGGCCTTCAACCAGTTGAAGGGTCTCGCGCCGATTGGCCAAGGCTTTTTCCAAAATAGCGATTTCGGCATCAATTCCGCGCAACTGCCAGTAGGTTGCCGCCACTTGGGATGTCAGAAGCAGCAACACTCCGTCACGGTCATAGCGGGCGGCCAAAGCTTGGGCGTCTGCCGACTCTACCTCTCTACGGATTTTTCCCCACAGGTCAAGCTCATAGCTCAGCGAGACTCCGGTTGTGAACTGACTGCCGCTAATAGCATTTCGGCCCAAGACAATTCCCTGGGCCGTATTGGCGGATGTTCGCAGATTCGACACCCCGGCCCCCAGGTTGACCTCTGGGAGTTGGTCGGCGCGGGTGCGCCCATACAGCGCCTCGGCCTGGACGAGACGGCTGGCCGCGGCACGCATGGTCGGGCTTCCCTCAATGGCCGACTCGACGAAACGGTTCAGTCTTTCATCGCCAAAAACCTGCCACCAGTGGGCCGGCATGGGTGCAACCGTTGCCTGACCGGCATGACGGTATGCGGCTGTCGACACAGTTTCCGGAACTTTGAAATCCGGCCCGGCCATCGTACAGCCGGTGGTCACGGCCAACATGATTAAAAAAATGCAATGTTTCATCACCATATCCATCTCGAAGACCGATCTCACGTGCTCGTTTTGGGGCCAGAGGGAGCTACTACCTTGCCGGACAGCCAGACCAGGAGGATGCTGCCAAGCAGGATGCTCCCTATAATCAAAAAGCAGTCGTTATAGGCCATTATATACGACTCCCGACGCACCATCATGTCCAGCCCCTTGAGGGCCTGGCCGGCCGCAGTGACTGCATCGGACCCCTGCGCGAGAAAAGCCTGGGTCATCTGTTCGAGCCGAGTCTGGGTTTCCGGTGAATAGCGCGAGAGCATTTCATTGATGAGCGCTGAGTGAAAATGTTCCCGTTGGGTCAGCAGAGTGGCCAGGAGGGCGATCCCCACCGATCCCCCCAGGTTACGGGACATATTGAAGAGACTCGATGCCGAGGCAAGGTCGTGGAGCGGGATGCCTACCGTGGCAAAATTGGACATGGTCAACACGATCAATGGCTGCCCCAGGGCCCTGACAATCTGGGAGAGTACCAACTGGTAATAGCCGGTGTTCGCATCCATATGGGTATTCATCAGGCAGGAAGCCCCGAAAAAGATAAGGCCAATGGAGCAGAGCACCCGGTTGTCGACTTTGTTTGAAAGATGACTGACCAACGGCATGACGAGGATCTGCGGCAATCCCGTCCACATGATGACCTCGCCGATCTGCATTGGATTGTAGCCGGGGATCTGTGCCAAAAAGATCGACATGATATAAGAGGATCCGTAGAGCCCCATGCCGGCGGTTGCAGAAATCAGGCTTGAGATGAGAAAGTTGCGCCTGGCGTAGAGCTTGAGGTTAACGAAGGGGTTGTCACGATAGACAACCGTCAGTATCCAGCCGAGCGTGCCGGCAGCCGCCAGAATGGCAAATAATCGGATGAACGATGAGTCCAACCAGTCATTGGTATTGCCTTCCTCGAGAAAGACGGTCAGGCAACCCAGGCCGAGCGCCATACAAAATATTCCCAGCCAGTCAACCCGCAGCAGGAGATCGAGCTGTTTCGGTTGCCGGTCAAGGCCATAGGCGAGTCCCCCGAGAGCGAATAAGCCCGGCACCCAGTTGATGTAGAAAATCGACGACCAACCGTAGATCTCGGTGAGATATCCTCCCAGGGTCGGTCCCAGGGTCGGGGCAAGGGTCATGGTCAGGCCGAACATCGCCAGGCTGATGGGGCGCTTTGCCGGCGGAACGCGAGTCAGGACCAGGGTCATGGCCATCGGAATCAAAGCCCCGCCAGTGAAGCCCTGCAGCAGACGAAAAAAGATCATGCTGTTGAGACTCCAGGCGCTGCCACAAAGGGTGGAAAAGCCGAGAAAGAGCAGCATGTTGCCCAGAAGAAAGGCGCGCACGCCGAAAACCCGGCTGAAAAAACCAGAGAGCGGGATCGCGATGATCTCCGCGACGAGATAGGCTGTAGCCACCCATGAGCCTTCTTCCTGGGTGGCAGAGAGCGTTCCTAAAATTTCCTTGAGCGACGAGTTGGTGATCTGGATATCCAGGATCGCCATAAAGGCGCCCAGTATGCCGGCGGCGACGGCTATCCAGGTCCGGCCGTCAATAGATGGTATTGCCAGAGAAAGACCGGGCGTCGCCGCGCGAACGAGGTCGCGGGAAGGAGTATTCATCCCCTACCCTCTAGCGGGCAGCGACGCGTTCATCGGTCCCGCTCTGGCGCAGGTCGATCTCCACCTGCGAGGACATCCCAGGGACCAACGGATTGGGCAGCGATTTGATCTCGTCGGGTTGCAAGACAATCTTAACCGGAACCCGCTGGACGATGCGGGTAAAGTTGCCCGTGGCATTATCGGCGGGCAGCAGGGAAAACTGGGCCCCAGAGGCAGGTGCAAAGCTGTCGACCCTGCCGTTCAACACCTTGTCCGGGAAAGCGTCGATGCTGACTCTAACGCTTTGCCCGGGCCGAAGGCCGGCGAGTTGGGTCTCTTTGAAGTTGGCAACGATCCAGACGTTGTCCTGGACAATCGCCAACAGCAACTGCCCTGGCTGCACACGCGCACCGATTTCCAGGGTGCGCTTGCCGACCCTCCCCGAGACTGGGGCCAGTATCTGGTTATAGGCGAGTTGTAACTCAGCTTCCTTGAGCTGGGCTTCCAGCACCTTCTTTTGAGCTTTCAAGGTATCTCTGGCTGAGGCAGCTACGGCGATCTGGGCCCGGGCCGCGCCGCTGGAATCATTTTTTGCGGTGAGGTTAGCCACGGCATCCGCATAGGTTGCGTTGGCGGCATCGAGTTCGGACTTGGCCACAGCTTTCATCTGCGTAGTAAAGAGAGAGCGGTACCGTTCAGCATCCTGCCTGGCATGCATGAGTTGGGCCTCGGCCTGAGCTATTTGGGCAACGGAAACGCTTGCCTGAGCCCTGGACTGAGCGATCTGCGCCTCTGCTTGGAGAGTCTGGCTGGAGTTGGCCGCAATTTGGGCTCGAATCTGTTCGAGTCGGACAAGCTGATCGGCAGGATCGAACTCGGCGATGATGTCCCCTGCCCCCACCCACTGGTTGTCTTCAACCAACACTTTTGTGACGACACCGGCGATGCGGGAAGAAACGGGATGGACATGCGCGGAAAGGTATGCGTTGTCGGTCGTTACAAAATACTGGCTGCGCCACCACATCCTGCCGGCCACACAGACCAAGGCGAACACGATGATCGCAGCGATGAAGCGCACCCTGCGAGTCGCGGATTGCCGGGGCTTTGCTTCTGGTTGGACGTCATTTTTTCCGGTCGACGTTATTGGTTGTGCGTTGTCCTGCATGAGATCTCCCGATGTGCGGTGATGTGAATGCTCATTGAATTTTGGGACTCAATGCCCGCTCGATTCCGGCTCGAGCCAATTCTGCCTCCCGGAGTGCGTGCAAAGCCGGTAAGGAAAAGTTGCAGATATGATCGGCAAATTGTTCGATTTTCTCTCTGGTGAATTCGCAGTCGGGATTGAGCATTTCGATAATCGATCGAAAGTGGAAGTAGAAGAGGCACTGCCCGAGGATACTCCTGACATACAGTTTAACGGTTTCCACCGAAACGGATTCCCCCAGGAAATCCCTGACGATTTCGGTAATTAACCCCAGACTCGGATGAACCATCTCATCGACAACCAGTGAAAGAGCGGGGGTTGGCTCGGATATCTCCCGTGCTATCAGTTTGCCATGCCAGATGTGCCTGCTGCTGTCGAGCAATCGCAGCAAATAGGCACGGACAAAGGATCGTAAACGTTCTTCCGGGCCTGCGTTCTCAGTGAGCTCATCGCTCAGTGGATGCTGCTCGTTGGCGACCGTGAAAGTGTGACGCAGTACCGCGACATACAGGCGCTCTTTGTCGCCAAAATAATAATTTACGGCGGCAATATTCGCTTTCGCACGCTTGCAAATTTCTCTGATGGTGGCGACTCGAAATCCTTTTTCAGCAAAAATCTCCCCGGCTGTTTCCAGTAAGCGCTGACGGGTTTCCTGTTTTTCGATATTGTTCATGGCGATTTTCATTAGACCTCTCACGATTAAAACACTTGTTTGAATCGTGTGTATCATATGACCGTTTGAGGCGTCAAGGATTAATTTGGCGGCGCATGAAACTGCTGGACAACTGGAAAAGATAAAGCCTGATTTCTCAGGCCTTATAGACAGCATTGGATTAGTGGTATGACGGTTTTTCCAGCGACCTTGCCATTTTCCCCGAATCTCGTAGTGGAATGCGGATAAAGCGACGCCAAAGGCCGGGTTTGCAATGCTTTAACCGTATGGATAATTTTATTGGTAATGGCGCTCAGGGTGCCGGTCGACACCGCCAGACTGTAGATTTCCTCAAGAAGGGCTGAGATATCCTGGCAGCTCATGCCCGCATGCGGCTACTTATGCATCCAGGTCAGGAATACCGATTGAAAATCGTCGCCAAAGTGAACACTTCGGGCCTGTCAACGACTCAACGATATCTTGGAAAGGTATCTAATATTGCAGCGAGCAGATGGATCGAGACTCTACATGGAGAGGAGATAGCTTGACTCGTAACTTCAAATAAAAGTTCAACAATTTTTTTCATATCGGCACACTGCCGGCGCGTGACATGCCAACTGGCCAAACATAGAATGTGCTTTCAGTTTTGTGTCCGACACCGCAGGCACCTTTGTCGAGATAGAGCACCCAGGCCCAATCAGTTTCAAAATAGCTGGTCGTGGATGCCCAATACCCTGGTTGCAGCCCGATGAATGACCGCTGCCAGTGCAGGGGCGTTCCCTTCCCGCGCCATCATAGCAATGAGTCTGTCCGGTTTGCAAAACGTGATGCATCTTTTACCTTAGTGATTAATCGTCTGAACATGACGAATACAACCTGAAAACATGTAACATCATCAAACAAAAGCTTAAACGGAGGGGGGTAATGAATGAGAAAGGAAAGGAGACTGAGGATCCACGTCCACAGCCCAGTGACGTTCAAATAAAGGCGAAAAGTCCTCGTCCTGACAGGGATCAAGCCAGCAACGCCAGGCGTTCAAAAAAGCTATTCGTACCGCGATTAATGGCATCGTTGTTCAGCCTCATCGCCCTTGAGACCGGTGTCATGGCGGTCCTGACCGCCCATTACTACGCACGGAGTGGCCAATTGGGAGGAACTGATATTTCGCTGGAGGGCTGGCCTGCGATAGTGATGGGATTGAGCACCATCTTTTTGGGCCTGATCCCCCTAGCCTTCTGGTTCCGCACCAGGCGGACCCGGATTGTGTGGGCAACAGCATGCTTTGTGGTCGCAACTGTGGCATTTTTTGTTTCTGTTTCCCTGCAGCATACTTAATCGATAATTTACTTGCCCTGAAAGAGCGGTTTTCGCTTTTCAAACATGGCGTTCAGCGCCTCCATATGATCTTCGGTGAAATGGCACAATGACTGATAGGCTGCGGCTTGCATCATACTCTCCGCAAGGGTTGAATGGGCACCAAGACGCAACAGCTTCTTGGTCAGACGTACCGCCTGTGGTGGGCGTTCAGCAATTTTGGTGGCAACTTCCTGGGACTTCTGCAGCAATTCTTCATGTTCGACAACATGATTGAGGAGCCCTAAGGATAGAGCTGCGTCCGCATTAATGGTTTCAGCTGTGAAAATCAATTCGCTGGCCTTGGCCATACCAATGACACGCGGCAATGTAAATGCACTGCCGTCACCTGGAATCAACCCTACATTTAAAAAGGTTTCGCCAAAGGTTGCTTTGCGGGAGGCGATGCGGATATCGCACATGAGAGCCAAGCCGCAACCGGCTCCCACTGCAGAACCGTTGATGGCAGCAATGGTGGGGATTTCTACGTTATAGACGCTCAGCAGGACTTCCTGAAGATTTTTCCGATATTGCTCCACAATTTCTGCCGGTGTCCCGGCAAACATCCCCTTGCGCTCCTTCATGTCCTTAACGTTCCCTCCCGAAGAGAACGCTGGATCGACCGCAGTGAGAATGAGCACCCGAGTATCCAGATGAGTATTGACATAATCACACGCCGATTTGATTTCGGCGATCATGTCAGGATGCGTAATGGCGTTTCGAATGTCAGCCCGATTCAAGGTCAGCGTTGCGATCCCATCGTTTACTTGAAACAAAATTTCCTTAAATTCCATACAATCCCCCTTACCCTGAAATAATGTATATTGACGAAAAATCAGCTAACTACGACAAAACAGGCTGTTCAAAGAGTGATGTTTCAAATCGGGTGTCAATAGGCAATGTCTTCATATTTCCAGCAAAATAGCAGTCGATAATTCTTTTATCAGCCTCGAACGCATAAAATATTCTTTCGTGCAGTTTGTGGTCTATCCATCTCAACTCTGACAAATCATCTTTGGGTTCCTGATGTCCGCCTGAAACATCACCTATGAGAACGATTACAATGGTGTGATGGAAATCATCAAGATGGTTTGAAACCACATTGACAATACCCGTTATACCTATTGTCAATCCTGTTTCTTCTAAAACCTCTCGATGCGCTGTTTCTATAAATGATTCTTCATATTCGATGTATCCACCTGGCAGACACCCTTTACCCCCATAGCGTGCGTTTTCAGACCTCTTGCCAATCAATATCTTTCCGTCATGGGATCGGATTAAAATGGTAATTCCAGGCAGCGGGTTCAAATAATTGATAAAATCACAGCTGTTGCATTGCTGTCGCTCAAATCGTTGAAGAGATACTTTAGCGAACATTGCTCCGCATTTTGGGCAATAATTCATTCGCTTGCTGTTGCCCGCCAGATCGGTCGAATTTCTGAACACTTGAAACAAATTCATAATAAGGTGCACGATAGCGGGATTCTCACCCGCTGAACTACACAACCCTGTGGCCGCACTCACGGGAGATAGTTTACTCTGAACAGAGATTATTCAGATCAGGTTGCTCAAAGCTCAACTATTCCAATTCAAAACATCTTCTTGCCAAACATATCAAGATGAACCATGTCGGAAACCGTTTTACGTGGTGGCCCCCCTTTCGGTTCAACCGCCGGACGTCCTATAGGAATGACCGCAACAACTTCATAACCATCCGGCAAGGCAATCAATTTCTTGCACGCATCATGATCGACAAGGCCTACTACAACTGTTCCCAATCCCATTTCGTGAGCTTTCAAGCAAAGCGTCTGCGTGGCGATGCCCAGATCAAACATGAACCAGTTTGAGTATTTAGTGGATTCCTTTCCGCCATAGCAGCCCGAGACACCTGTCTTTGCACAAACGATGATTAGTGCGGAAGCGGCAAGAGAACATGTGGTTGCAGGATTTTTCCCTTTATCCATCATATAGGTCGCAGTCACTTTTTGAATCAATTCTCTGTCTCTTGCCACCACAAATTCCCAAACCTGTGAATTTCCCCAGGAAGGGGACCAGCGTACAGCTTCAAATATCTGCTGCAACTCTCCATCGGTAACAGCATCCTCTGTGAACCTTCTCATACTACGTCTTTTCAATATGGCTTCCTGCAATTCCATCATCAATCCTCCTTAATTTAGCGATTCCAATCCCAAAAGCCGAACCTGATAAAAATATACGGTGCCGTGGCAATCCAGAGCAATATAAAAACCCATATTCGTCCTTTAAGCACGTTGTAGTTGGCCAGCAACTCCGCCCAAGGATGGCCGCCAACATAATGGAAAAACAGAAATTCGAAAGCGATCGTTAAACCAGCCCAGAACAGGCCAAGCGCAATAGCCTGATTGGCGGAGGACAGCGGAACAAGATACCCGAATAACCAGATCACGCCCCCTAGCAAAAATATCCCTATGGCCGTTGAGACCTGGTGTGCCGCCAACTCGTTCATCGCCTTACCATAGGTGAGATCACGTGCCGCGCCATTGACAACGGAGACAAGCAGCATCACCAGCCATGCGGCGAGATACTTCCAAAGATGGAAAATGTTCAGGAATTCGGACATAAGGTGATCAATAGAACAGGATGAGTCGGCACATCTCCGAAAAGTCAGAGTATCCGCTACAGGGCTTCCCGGTCAAGGAGTTGTAGAATCTGTACGCAAACAACTCGTTGCTGGAGGAACTTCTTAAGCTACACATCCTTCAAAACCTCCGTGTTGGGATAACCCCGGAGTGGTAACATAGTGGGGTCAATATTCGACGCTGATCAACATCTGCACCGCCTGATTTCCCTGTTCCATTCTTTTAATTCTCCATTCCTTGCTGGCTAATTCTTCCTCTTAAGCGGTAGGACATCTTGTAAAGATTCAACAAATTATAAATTTTGATATATTAACTATCTAAATTACCTTTATTTTTTTGGTATTCCCCTCTTCTTTTGGATCGTGTCTTGTAATGGGCATCCAGGAAAATTACTGCTTCGGGGCAACTCTTGATATCAACGCAAAGAATCGTACGCCCTTCTACGATGGCGGCCCCTGCACCAGTTGCATAGTCCTATAACAGTGCCAGATCATTTTTCGGTCCAGTTATTGCGGATGATAGTTTCTCTATTGGTTCCAACTGTCAATGGAAGAGAAGTAACAAGTTGGCCCCAATAATCCCCGCAGGACTTTTTTTCCTTCATAACCGTGCATCCACGGTTCAACCATCCGAAAAACATCGGGACATTCTTACACAAAATTTAAAATTACCGGGTCTTAATGACCCGCAGTTCATAGAACCAGCTAGTTACGGTAGTTTTGAATCATCCGCCCCAAAGTTTTGCCTCATTTTTTAGTTACCCCTGCCCTCCCTTGAGACATTTGGGCGTACATTGCTTTTGGCATCATACAGCTAAGAGACTAAAAAAGCGTGATTTATCAGTTGGCACAATTGTTGCTAAAGGAAGAGTGTGCGTATCTGGATCCAAGGAAAGGCAGGGACCACCAAAAACCTAAAACAGAAAAGGAAGGTGTATTATGGCAATTCGAGAAGAAGTCTACGGTTATTTCATTCCCAGTGTCACCCTCATCGGCATCGGTGCGGCCAAGCAGATTCCGGCAAAAATCAAAGATCTCGGCGGCACGAAACCTCTGGTCGTCACCGACAAGGGTATTACCGCTGCGGGCATTACCAAACAGATCACCACCCTGCTTGATGCGGCCAAGATGCATTATGTGGTGTACGACGAAACTATCCCCAAT
>Ga0364909_10349_pt1 | contig 11210 bp, 24 predicted proteins | sample SorcelJu500001C3_3_FD_206966 | JGI IMG/M metagenome (GOLD analysis project Ga0364909, IMG submission 206966) | Enriched cells from Trout Bog Lake Hypolimnion, Wisconsin, USA - BchlTB.June25.5000.01.C3 | ecosystem: Environmental > Aquatic > Freshwater > Lake > Hypolimnion/Profundal zone | place... | reverse complement strand
AGTTTTCCACAGGTATTTTTAACTGCTTGCAGTTTTCTATTTACTCTCAAACCGCATGAGGTTATTATTGATTCAGGAGCAGAAAGCAAATGAACCAAATCAACAGCGCGTGGCAATCCGAATCCCGGCGCGGCATGACCATTCAGGTGCCGTACAAGTGGGCAGTAGGCTTCGGCCTGGACAAACCCACGGCCTACCGCGTGGCGCGAACCATGAAACTGCAAGCTGGCAGCTTCACCGATGCAATGATCTACGCCGGTATCTGGGCGGCGTACAAAATCTGGAAATAAAGAAACAAGGGGACTCACTTATGATTTACGCATACGTTACAAATGAATGCTGCACAATTACCCGCGCGTGCCGACCGGGTTCGGCAATAGACCCCGCCACCAATGCCCCGTCACGCGACGGATGGGGTAAGGATGTTTCACGGCACGGGGATTGGGGACCGTGGACGCACGGCAAACGGGAAACGCTACGACTGGCTACAGCGGTCAGCGGCTACGTTGGCAAGGCCGCACGCGAAGTACTAAAAGTTTTGGACTGGGAACCGTATTGCAATGATCCGCGCTGCGAACTGCCTGCAAACCACTTGGGGAATTGCGAGGTATCGGAATAATGCGCCACTTCCTGAACGACATCATCACATTTACGCTTTGCGTTATGACGGTCATAATTTGGGCCGTCGCCTTGGACCTTTGGAGACACTGAAATGCCAATAATGGAATTCATCATCGAACACTACCGGGATGGGAAAGACGCGGCATGGATCGCCAGCCGACTGCCCCATATCTATGGAGACGAAACAACCGACGCCATGACCATCCTCATTAAAGAACTCCTGACATTTCTTGTCGGCGGGCAGGAATTGATCGGCTTCCCGAACATGAGGCGAAAGAGCGAAAAATGACCTGCCCACATTGCCTCCAACCGGCCACGCTGGCCCATTTCCGAACCAACCCGGAATGCGCGAAAGCCGCCGCCTCCATCTGCGCTCTGTATCGCGGATCGAAACGAAAGACACCGCCGAAAGCAGGGCCGGGCAGGCCGAAGAAATCAAGCAGCACCATGAAAGGACAAACAAATGACGCGCAATGAACGAATTAGCAACGCAATTTTGGACGTGGAAACATCCGTACTCTCGGACGGCAAGATTCGCCTGAAATACTTGGCAATCAGCGGATACATCGGGCCGGAACTCATCATGCCGCGCTCATTGGCGGAAACCACGATCCACCGGCTCACTGAAGCCCTGAAGCATCTGAGCGAACAGGAGCCGAAATGATAGGCGGAATCAAAATCCCCTATGACCTGTATCTCGCATTTGCGCGATTGCTGGACACCATGCCGGCCATCCTGGAAGATGCAAGAAAGACGTATACCCGCGATCATCGGGACACGGAACGCGAGGCGGCTGCGTCACACGCCCTCACGGTTGCACGCCTCCTGCATACTGAATTTCTAGCCGTAAACGGAATTAAAGAGGTAATGCGATGAATCTCGTTTACTGTCTGCAATGCTACCGCGCGTTTGTCCTTCCAGTACGTGACGCCAGCAAACACGAATGGACGGCCAAGCTACCGGACGCTTGCCCTGAGTGCGGAGGCCCATTCGGAGTTTTTGCGGAGATGGATGACATGGAAGACACGGAGCCAAAATGACACCAGAACAAACGACTTGGGAATGCCCCTTCTGCTTTGGCGAAGGCTCGCACTCGGAACGCTGCGACCTTCGGCACCGCTCGACACCACCTGCATCCCCCACGGTACACCTGAACGGGACAGGATACGATGCGTTATACGCATACACCAGCGATGCTGCCGCCGCCGTCGAAGTTGCGATCCATACCCTCTGTATTTCAGCCCCCAACGGGCGCGATTACTACGTTCAATCGCCCGACGCCATCAAGATAGCGCAGGATGAACACTGGGACCGCATCGCCCGGTTGCGGCAAATCAAAGCCGAACTGGATTACATCGCAATGCGAGTTTCGGAGCAGGAGCCAAAACGATGACTCTCAAGGAACGACGAGCCAATGAAGCCGCATTTGAAGCGGCATTGAACGAACAGGATGCGAAACAAAAACGCCTTGCTCTGGCACTCTACGCCACGGCACAGGCAGTCATCAACGGCTACGACTACACTCCCGGCGACAGCGATTTAGATGATGAACAGCCAATCTACATCAGCATGACCCTAGGAGACTACCGAAAGGCACGGATTATATTTCAATGAAAGATACGCTACTCTACACGACAGAATTAACCGGACTGTGCGCCCTCGGCATCGGTTTCCTAATCTGGAACCAGCCGCCGGCCCTTCTCCGATCCGCTAACCGGCTCGAACGCCTGTTCGCCTGGATGATCCACGAAATGCGGGTCCGCGCCTGGGCGAAGGACGCGGCAATGTCGGCCTACCGGGCCACACGCGCCCACCACGCACTCCCAATCAAGCGACAGTCTACCGTGGCCCAACCCACCGAACCGTGGCCGGAAATCCCCGCTATCTGGCGAGCTTCCGACGAAGGCTTTGTAAAATGAACGATCTAATGGCACGGCTAACCACTACACCGGGGAAGCCGTGCCGTTCCTGTGGCGGCGACGATACTTGCAAAGCCTGTAATTCTTCACGCTGGTTTTGCTTCACTTGCGGCAAATGGTTTGCTATGCTACAAGATCAACCAAGCCTTTTCGAGGACGAACAAGATGAACACGACTGACCTGAAATGTAGCAAGTGCGCGCTTACGATGACCTCCGCGATGCAATGGACCTGATTGAACAGGAATTCCCCATGATGGAGACTGGCGAATGAAACTGATTAAAGATAGTCTGACAACAACTATTGAAAGATGGGATGACCCCGGCGACTATCCAAGCAATGCCGGGAGCGGGCCGATGACGCCCTACGATTACGTTGCGGAGATTGAAGGTTCGATCATAGTGGAACTGGAAGGAAACGAAACGCCGGCTTACATTAACGATGAACCGGGCGATGTTCCGCACGACTCGATTTATCATGCCCCGGACGGATACGATGCAGTCAAAATCAAGAAATGGCGCATCATCGGCATGGATCGTAAAATCTCCGGGTGGCAGCGTAATGGCGAAGAGATGGGAATAATTGATATGATCTACACACTTACGCATCTGTACAGCACTCCACCATCTCTGTCAGAACGCCGAAACGTAAATGATTACTTTGCTGAGGATGGCAGCTACAAAGGACCGGATGACGACGGTATAGAGCCGATGTTTGCTGGAACCCAGCTTACCCTTGATGTAGATGAATTCGAGTAGCAAAAAAGGACGCCCCGGATGGACACGACTCCAGCCGGGGCAAGGAACGAGCAATGAACGACTAACCGATAGTAGCATATTTTTTTCATGACAAACTACAAAACCGAATACGCTATTCGGCTCGGGCAGGCTATCAAAATCAATCGAACGGAAATCGGGATATCCAGTGCTGAACTGGCCCGCCGAACCGGCATCGGGAAGGGATACGTGTCCCGGCTTGAAAATGGCTTCCACCCGCCGAACATTGATATGCTCTGCCGGATTGCGAAAGCATTAGAAGTTCCACCATCCCGGCTTATGATAGTCGCTGAATCGCTAGACGCCACTACTGTGAATTGATTCCAACCGCTTATTCATCTTCTCGATGATCGCCTCCCGGTCTATCGAATGAAACGACCAGAACCACTTCCCCAAAACATGATGCGCCGCCGGCCCGGTTCGATGGTGCTCTGAGCATAACGGAATAGCTTCCAGATCAGAACATTTCTGCCCCAAGCCGCGCCGTCCAACGTGTGCGGCCTCGATACCGGAAAGCCTTCCGCAAACGCAACACGGCTGCGTATGAAGCCAGGAAATGTATGCCTTGTCCACCACCCGGCCCCGCCGTGGCTTTGACCTTCGGCGTATCATTCCACCGCACCGGGATCGGGGATCACACAACCATATTCAGCCGCCAACCGACGCACCTTCTCGATGTACTCCGTGAACTGCCCTGTATCCAGATCGGCGGTGCTCCCCACCGTTGGAAGCTCCGTATCGGTATGCTTCTGAAGGAACTTGAACTTCAATGCCTCGTGCATTTCCTCGTTTTCGTACCCTTGCGCTTCCGCGAACAATGGAATGATGACACCCCAATAATAAGCGTTTTGGGATAGAGACCGCTGCTGGCTTTTCTTCACCACCTTGACGGCTACCAGCTTACCGTTCAAGCGATTCAAGAATTGCTGGAACGCATCGCGCTCGTGAAGTTTTAGCCGGCCATCTTCGACGCGCCCGAAGAACACCGGAGTCGGCTGCCGGTCAATAGCCATCACGCACCCCGCATAAACTGACGTACCGTTTCCTTTGTCCAGACTTCAAATACCAAATCTGGATACCGCTCCAGAAACAAGGCTTTTTTGATCCTGAAAACTGGCGTCTCAAATCCCTTGTAATCCACCACCACGAGCTTACCGTCCCGAATGAAGCTGAAATCCGCTACATACACCACTTCCCTCCGCTGCACCACGCTCTTGGGAATCAGAACGAAGCGAGGCTGTAATTTCAGATCGGAAATCGCACCGGAACACGCCATCAGCTTCAGGCATTTATAGCAGGACGCCTCCCCTGATGAGGCAAATACATGACCGTCCACTTCCTTCCGCTTGGCCCCGTACTTTGATCGCTGGTCTCGCGGATCGGAAATGTTGGACGGCGGCACCAGCCCAAGGTTACGATACAATCCCGCTACGTCGGACGCCTTCATTGGTCCTTTTCACGCTCGACCATCATTGCATCTGCAATATCATAAGCCAATTTAGCAATCTTGTCAGGCATGGGGAACGGGATATCGCCAAGGCCGGTCAATGCCGCCATTGCAAAACCGTCCCGAAGTCCATGCTTGCGATTCATCGAGGCAATATCTCGAATCGTTTCGTCTGCCGAAGCCCGCCATGCCGCCTTAGCGACGGCCTTGCCTGGATTGGCGAAAAACTCTTCCTTTGCCTGCCCGTTGGCATACATGATTTCAGGGTGAAGAGTACTCCACCACTTTTCAAATCCGCCTTGATTATCCGGCATATTCTATTTCTCCCGTGCGACCAATTCCCACACAACTGCCTTCCGCCCACTTCTTGTCACCCGCTTGCGACCCGAATCCTGGATTAGCCCCATCCTCTGCAATTCGATCCGCCGAGGCCGCTGAGTCGATGGATTCATGCTCAATACGAATTGAATCTGTTCGTCAGTCAGGCCGGCGGGCGCGACTCCGATCAGGTCCAGCACCCGGCGCCGGAGCGTCCCGGCGTTGGGCATGATCGCTTCCGCCGCGTCGTGCGACGTTTCGCTGTGCGCCTGAAACGCCGGGAAATCGCTATCGTACAATTCCGTTTGCGTCATTGTGTATCACCTCGCCACTAGACTTCGCAATGCCGTCTTCCCGATCTCTGATGACTTCGCATATCGGCACTGGCTAACCAATTCCAATGCGCGTTGAATCGTCCCCTGAAGCATTTCCTTTTCCTGCCGCTCATTCGCCAATTGATCACATTTCTCGCGCACCACACCGAGGATTGTGCCGCGCACTTCCGCCGGCCCGGTAAGTAAACGCTCCAGATCACGACACCCCGCCTGAACCACTTCGCTTTTGATATTGACCCGGCGCAATTCCACTTCCAGCATTTCGGAATCGGCCTCAAGTCTCCGCTCCACTCGCAGGAGAATGTTTTCCGCGCTTGGACACTCCATAATCTCCATTGCAATCTTACGGATCAGGCATACAGCGGCCAATGCCCTATCATCTTTATCGTCCAGTCCTGTTTCATCATAGACTCGTCGGGATTCTGGATTCATCAGTAAATCGTGCGCCCGCTTGGCCTCAATGAACACCGGTCCAGCTTCATCCTCGCCTTTCAGGTCTGGATGATGCTCCTTGGCAATGCGAAGGAAAGCAGAATGAATCTGCTCTGGCGTCGAATCCACGGCAATACCAAGAATCTCGTACAGTGTCATTATTGGCGGAACCATGTTTTCAGGAAGTCAATTCCCGTCTGTATGAATACAACTATCGCCCCCACTTCAAGCCCAAACACAATAGAGTCAACAATATCATTCAGGCTCATTCCGGCAACTCAACGCTTTCATCTAAATCACAGACAATCACATCTCCACCGTCGATAGCTGGCTTCAATGTTCGATCTACTATCTCGCGAATAATGACGCGAATAGGGTGGCAATTCCCGACATACCACGGTTGCATCACATGGGTTCCATCATAATTTCTAATGCCGTGACACTTCCCAATCGGTCCTTCGATTTCAAACAGATCACTACAGTCCGGCACTTCCTCTACACTCTTAGTCCAGAACGGGAAAATAAAGCAATCTACATTGTTGATGCTAAAATTCCTAATCCATTCCGGCGTCCGATCACACACAATCGCATAATGCACAGTGTGAACATACGACTTAAAAACTAGTTCAGAGATAAGCATTTCAATTCACCTGATGCAACTTCCGGCCCTTTGCTTTTGCCGTCGTGCCGCCCGCCATCGCCCGAACGCTCGGGAGTGTATTCCCCGGCTCAACCGAACCTTCCGATTCAGGATCGTATTCCGGCTCGGCCTCGTATTCGTTTTCGCCCAATTCCATCTGAGTCGATACTTCATCTTCCTGTGATTCAGCAAATAGCGATTGCTGTAACGATACGATCCTGATTTGGAATTCGGAGATATTAAGCGCGTCCACAATCTGAATCAGCGTTTCCCGCCATGTTCGATCAAAGTCCAGTCGGAACATCACCGAGGGAATATCGTTATCCAGTCCAATACTGAACCGAGATACCATATCCGGCAGTAAAGCAGCCGAAAGCGCCAACTCCTCATCGCCCCCGATCATTACCTTGCACGCTACAATGAAATGCTTCAGCGTGATTCGGCCCCTATAATCCCGGTACGCCGTCTCGTTTAGATTAAAGAATCGCTCCTCGCATTTCAGAACTTTTGACGCCTCGACGGAAAGCGGAGCCTTGACGATCAGGCTCAACGTGATCCCGTTTTCGCCGGTACTGACAATCAACTTTTCGATGGTGGCACGTTGCAATTCCAGCGTTTCTCGTATGGTCGGAAAGTCTTTGGTGTTCATCTGCTGGTTAATCTCTCCTGTCGAATCTTAATACTTCCGCACCAACAGCACCGGCCATCCTTGCGGCATGGGCAGTGATTATGATTCTGTGATTCAGGGCAGGGGGTACCGGACACCGGAACTGTATACTCTTGATTCCCTGCGTACTGGCAATCGTTCATTTCTTGACCCTTCTTTTTGCCATTCGGCGTCGATAAGCTTCGCGCCGCATATCACGCCCCCGCTGCTCACTGCAAACAAACCCGCCGCAAGTGATCTGGTTCTCGCTGGTTGGATCGACGCGCTTATTGCAGTACGGGCAGTCGAATGGCGGATAGTACCCGCGCGGGAATGGTAGTCCTGTTTTAGCTCCTGGCTTCATTGGTTCATCTGCCCCGATACGGCTCTGCTGATAGCCGTCATTTGTTCTTCATCCAGCCCAGACCAAACGATGACCCGATCCGTCTTCAAGCGATAAATCAAACACAATCCTTTTTTCGGACGCGGAGACATTTGGTCAAACTCTGCGCTCGTGATTGTCTTACCTTGAAAATTATTGCGAATGAATCCATCTAGCCACTTGCAGACAGAATACAAATTCTCCTGGGCGTCCCATCCCCGGCCAACCGAATGAAGCATCGAACAGGCCGAAAACCGAATATAAATGGGCTATGCGGATTCCAATGTTGAAACTCATTGAACATACCCGGTCCCGTTTCCTTCATCCGGCGCGGGACCTTCCACGTTGAACAGGGCGTCATCAGCTTCGCCAAACTTGCCACGCTTCACCGAACTGCCATAGATGATCTTCGCTCGAATCACATCGAACGAATAACCGCGCCCGTTCCGGTTGGCGATCTTAGCCATGCCGTTCGCAGCCTCGGTGTAAGCGTTCGTCGCGCCGGAGTCAAAGAAGTTCAGTATCTCCGGCTTCCAGTTCTCTGCCGCCGTGATAAGTTCCTTGTAGTTGACCCGTGTAAGCATGTCCAGACTTCCCAGCCACGCTTCATAGCGCTCCCGACCTTCCTGCCGGTCGGCAGCGTCGTACACGCTGAAGAATCTTTCTTTTGCCTGGTAGGCGTAGTAAAGCTCCGGTATCGAGTCGGTCCAGATCTCCATCGCTGCATGGTCCAGAGGCGACAGGTCCTTCTCGCGCTTCAGGATGATGTGCCGATCCCGCATCATCTTGCGGCGCTCCACAGAGGTCATATCAGCCCGCAGGCGCTTCCTGATATCATCAAGGCACTTGTTCGCCATGCGGACGACGTGGAACTTGTCCACCACGACCTTGGCGGCCGGCAGCAGCGCTTGCGTTGAATCCCGATACGGCTTCCACATATCCATCGTGACGACTTCCACCGTCTTCTTGCCGGGAAGGTTCGTGAGCCACTTCGAGACGCTGAGTTTGTCCCTCTTCGCCAGCAGGTCCACGATAGAGCGGCGCTTAACGTCGGTGAAGATGCACCGCGGCTTCCGAATCAGGAACAGTTCATCGATCCCCAGCCAAGTGGGGGCCTCGATCTCGCGCGAGGCTTCGAGTTGCCCGACGTACTCTCGGAAGATATTACGAATGGTCTTCTCGTTGACGCCAACGTCATCGGCTACCTCGGTGAACGTGCGGATGAGCGACCGATAGCGGATGTAATCGATCAGGCGCTTGGTCATGTTTCGCTTCTCGTCGATTTCAGGCAGCATCTGCTGGAATGTGGCATCGCACTCCCGGCAACGCCAGCGCTGCCGCATGACGTGAATGACCACGCGCTTGCCGTGCATGGGCGCGTCAACGAAGGCTTGCTCCTGCTGGTCGTGCTTGTACACGCGCGGATTGGAGACGCCACAGCGCGGGCATACAGCGGGAGGTACTGGCTTCGCTGCCAGTATCCTCATGTTGTGCGCATCTTCCTGAATTTCCATCACGGCCCAGTCTTTCATTCCGAGGCGGTTTGGCATGGGTCGATTCGTTTCAGAAACTTTCACCGCAAGACATGCAACGTCCATGTTCATTAATTGGATGTGGACAAATGAAAACTGGCTTGTTTGGGTCTATTACAGGTTGCAACCCGTGGGATCGCAGACAGGAAGCGGTATGCATCCCGGTGATATGACAGATCGAATTTCGGCACGCATAATCGCTCGGTATTGGTGGACCATCTGGGTTTCCGCGCGCGATTGCCGCATCGATCTCATCTCGGTTTTTGAACTTGATAAGCGGTTGACGCCACGCGCGTGATGCCAGCATAGCGTCAAGTCGATCAGTGTCGTTCATTGAATTCTCCATCGCGTGGGCTTTTTCATGCCTGCCGCCTTGCCACGCCGGGACGCAGGCTGATCTGGGCACACAACGGCATTCCCGTTCCAATAGCAGGAAGATAAGACAGGCATTGGAAAATCGCCGATAGTGTAACCTGGATTCTGTTTGTCAATTTGCATCACCTCCTCTACTTAAAGCAAACTCTAAACACTCGCGACTCACAGTTCGTCTCCTTGATAAAGGTAGCCGTCTGATCCAATCTCCGAGCAGTCGCACTCTGACTTCGGTACCTTGCAGACCGCGCAATACGTGCCGTCTTCAATCGCCTCGCGGATTACACGCTTCTCGATATTGCGGGCGCGTTCAGCCTCAATCCACGGTTCCGACCAGATCGGGATTCTGCCAGACTCGCAACTTTCGATGATCTTGTCGAGCGTGTATCCGGCTTGCTTGCAGAGGATAGTGTTTTCGCCGTAGGATGCGCCTGCCACGTTGTCTTCGTATAAGGCCAGCACGATGACCGCACGAACCGAGTCGCCAATTTCGTGGCAGAGTCGCTTCGCTTGAGTGATAGTGGGGCGCTTCATGCTCCCCTTTCATTACGCACGCCAGTGGCGTAAGCCAAGTTAATAGCTTCTGTAATCGCCACCATACGAGGGTCCGAGCCATCCCGAAATGTTTCATTTGGCCACAACTTGGAGTGAAGATCGCAAGCCATATCGAAAGCTGCGTATCCAGGTAATTTCAGATCGTCTTCTTCAGGCATTTGATTTCCACGTCCTGCTTTTAGCCCAATCACTAAAGTTGTCCTTTAGCGCTTGCGCCGTGTTGTTCCAATCCTTCAGGAATGACTGCAATGACGTGATTGCGTGTTCGTGGCACAGATCGATCGAATCGCTTTCTGTTTCGCTTGAACCAGAGGCGCTAATCTCCCTACGGAAGTTGTAGCGGACCTCCATCGCGGGCGCTCCGCAGGCATCACAGCGGATTTTCTTCTCAGTCATCTACGCTCTCCTCGGGTCGCTTCATTATTTGTTCCACCCCTCGAAGTCCTCAAACTCCAAGCCTTTCAGCGAAACCTCGGGGTACTCGCCGTCAGTTCCGAAGAAAAACGCGTCCCATTCTCCGTACTTCGTGCCGTCGTCCATAATCCACTCATGTTCGCGCTTCGTGTCGAAAATGACCAGTGTGCCATCCTCAGCAGTGATCCCGACGCCATAGGTGACCTGTAGCGATTCAACCGCGTTGACAAAGCCACGGATGCGCTCTTTAGTTTCCTCGGGGATGACCGGCGCTGGATTAGACATTTTCGTTCTCTAAATTCTCCATATGCGCCACGTAATCCGCAATGGCTGCCTCCTGTCTGGGATTCAAAGATCGCAATGCCGCCATGTCAGGTACAATTTGTCGTTTTCGGCGACTGGATAGGATCGCGGCGATGGCAAGCGCGGCGATATCCACCATGTTGGACTCGTATCTCTCAAACAACCCGGCTTCCGCATCGGCGTCGGCCCGCAGCATGAATTTCTCCATGTAGGTAGGCCAGTCACGCCGGTCGTGTTCATCATCGTGCTGCGCACCTCCCCACTGGGTATCTTGCCGTTCACGTCTAGCTACCAGTTCGGAACCGATGATTCCATCGAATGCCTTAGCCAGCGCCTCGCGTTCTTCGCCATCGTCCTCGACGCGCCCGCGAAGATTGAGGATTTCCATCGTCATCCGTTCAACGGCGCTCGGTGGATCGACGAAGGCAAAGTTCGGGAAGAGTGCCGTATATCCAGCCACGATGACGCCGGTTACCTCCTCCAAGAGCCCGCGTAGTTCGGGCGCGGAAGCAATCAAGC
>Ga0364909_10348_pt1 | contig 11283 bp, 10 predicted proteins | sample SorcelJu500001C3_3_FD_206966 | JGI IMG/M metagenome (GOLD analysis project Ga0364909, IMG submission 206966) | Enriched cells from Trout Bog Lake Hypolimnion, Wisconsin, USA - BchlTB.June25.5000.01.C3 | ecosystem: Environmental > Aquatic > Freshwater > Lake > Hypolimnion/Profundal zone | place... | reverse complement strand
TGCCGTCCATGCGGAGAAAAATCCGAAATGGTTGGAACTTTCAGCGCCATCGTGAGCGAAACCGCTCGCAATAGTGATCTGAACGGTTGCTTGTGTTCTGGAATTTGGCAGACAATCGCTTCGCGGTCACAGACAACTGTCTGTCTGCTCGCTACGCTAGCGACTCTGTTTTCCTGTAAATTCCAGAAAAAGAAAGGAATGGGTTCATGGTCTTAATGTGACGATATTGTTTTTTTAGTAATTCCTTCCCGCCATTTTTCTCCCAATCTATGGGAGCTTCCGCCAAATGCTCTGGGTGACCTCCCCAAGGAGCTTCCAAGAAAACAAGCCCACCATTTTTTATTTTTTTATCTAGCAATTTGAATATCTCGCTGGGATTGCGTAAATGTTCGAGAACATGTATGCATAAAATCGCATCAATCGAACCATCGGGAATGCTGTTCAGATCTAGGTCAACAAATCTGATGGGAAGTTTGGGGTGTTTTACCGCGTAAAACCGAGTAAAATCCCGGGAAAGATTGTCAACATCCGCTAAGAAAACTTCAGTGCTGCTTGAAAAGTTTTTTTGCCACGACAACACCACCGCTCCCGTACCACATCCAAAGTCCAAAAGGGTTTTCGTTCCCTCTAGAAGTCCGATCATGGAATGCAACAAATAAGGTCGGCGAAATTGATCAGCAATATTGGCGGCAATATTGGAAGCCCCAATGCTCCCTTTCCATTTTAGATAAAATTGTTCCGACTCGTCAGAGTTGAAGAGGTTCTGAACGTGATGGCTCCATTCCTCCGCCAGAGAGGGCATGGTTTGACCGCTGCTTATCAAGTTTTGACCGGTCAGAAATTCCCTTGCGTCATTCAGGGATAGGGTCTTCATATTTTTTGCCAATTTGATTTCCCGGCCATAATTCACCCCCATGTAAAAACTCATCAACGGCCTGCCTAAAGCTGAAGTTAATCGATTGGTTCTGGCTGCCGTAACGATGGATTTCACATTCAAATTCGCCATAAGTTTCATGCGGTTGAGTCTTTTAATTATTCTATTTTTAGAATAATGGAATTCTAATCAAACAGGTGGGACAGCTCCAAGTTTATTTATGGTGGTTCGAATTCCCAGGCCGACCGGATATAGCATTGCCATGGCCTCGAATAGGCAATTCAACAAATTGTGGAGACGTAATGGAGGCGTAAAAGCGCGAAGTGAGTTTCAATTGTGGCGGTCAGGAATCCTGCATTTGATTGGCCATGTTCTGCCACTTTTTGTTGCCGTCCACTTCGCGGCTGTAATTCTCATCCATTTTGGCGCCTCCGTAAGTTGAAAGAGAGCCCGAAGCGCGCAACGTATGGAGCGGAGTTCCTTCAATCTCGGCAGTGCCCGATATCTGATGGGAATTCAATTTTAGGCTGTTTACAAAATCAATGGTTTGTCTGATTTGCTCGGAGGTTTCGCCGGGCAGGCCAATGGTGAATGTGCCATGAACGGTTATGCCAATCTTCTGCAGGTGGCGGACCACAGTGGTTGCGTATTTCAAATCCAAGTGTTTGTTGACGATTTTATCTACGACATATTGACTGCCGCTTTCAAAGCCTAGTTTGACGCCGTAACAGCCGCTTTTTTTCATGATGTCCCAAGTTTCCATTTTTATCGTGTCTGCCCGGCACATGGCTGACCAAGGCAGGTTAATGCGCGCCATCATATCGCACATCTCGATGGTATGTTGGTTGCCAAGGTTGAAAGTGTCGTCATCAAAATAAATGGATTTATAACCGAATTTTTTGATAATGTGACGAAGAAACGGTTCAAGAGTCTTGGCTGTATAGTAGCGCACGGTTCTCCGGTTTTCGCCATCAGGGTCGTTGCCGGTCATGGCTGCGGGCCAAACACAAAAAATACATTTATAGGGGCAGCCTCTGCTGGCCCAGACATGAGCTTGAGGTAATTTGACACCTCTGGGATTTCGGTCGTAATACAAGCGGGCAACGGTTTCATCATATTGCGGCCAAGGCGCTTCATTCATCTCTGCGACAGTCAACAAGTTGTGCTCAACAATGCCGGTCTGACCATTTACAACGGCAGCAGCACCCTTTTCATATTCTCCCTTGATGGAGGCTACGACAGGTAATTGATCTAGTATTTCCTGCGATTTAATGGCGCTGATAGGGCCGCAAACGACAATTTTTGACTGCGGGGAAAGCTTATGCAAAGTGCGGATTGTCTTGACATCCTCGTCCCAGCTCGGGGTGGCCGACTCAATAAAAATAAAGTCGAAGCGATTGTTGTGGATGTAGTCCCAGTATGTTTGGTAGGATTCACGCCTAGCGATACTGTCGCGGAGGATAACTTCTGCTCCGGTGTATTTCGCCACGTACGACGCAGCATAGGTCATGAAAAACGGCAATGGCAGGTACTCGAATGGGGCACGCCAGCCGGGGAAAGAAAAAGTCTGATAAGTAAACGGCCAGCGTGAACCGGCGCGAACGCCTGCCCGGCGGACGGGAATAATCCCCCATTTGCGCTCATTGGCTTGCCACCATGGCGGGTTGGAAAATAATACGCGCGTACTCATTCAGTTGTACAGATAGTTTATTTTTTAAGATTAGTCAAACACCTCTTTGTTATTATTGATGGTTTATGTGTTCGTTGGAAAAAAGCATAATTTATCATTTAACTAATGAATAAAACTTTATTCCCAGAGATGAATCCATGCGGCTCCATTTTGTTTTTGAATCATAATTGGCATGGTCGAGGGACTTATTTTCGCAATTTTCATTTGGCGAGAACATTGGTTGAGCGAGGGTGGGAGGCGACTCTAATGACCATGTCACCAGAGCGAACCGGCCGGACAACTGAAACAATGGATCGAGGGGTGAAGGTGGTGGAAACCCCATTTTTTCTGGCCGGAAACCGTTTGGGAAAGACGGGATGCTGTCTTTGGGATTGTGTAGTGCGTTCGGCCAAAATGGTGACCAACCGTTACGATGTTATTTTTGTGTCGGATCACCTGCCAAATGTGTCGCTGCCCTATCTTTTAGCCCGGATGATTCATCCACAAACCTTGTTCGTCGCAGATTGGGCGGATTTGTTCACGGATGGCGGTGTGCATGAGCACCTCAAGCATTTTCCAGCAACCCCGTTTTACTATTTGAGCCACTGGCTGGAGCAGGGGACAAAACGCTGGGCGGATTTATGTACAGCCACTTCCCGCCCGCTGGTAAAAAAAATGGTTGATGAGGTCGGTATACCGAAGGATCAGGTGTTACATTTGCCTTCGGGTTGTGATTCCACGCTTCCTTTGCCGCTTTCCCGGGACGAAGCCAGAATAAAGCTGGGGTTGCCGCTAGAAGCAGTAATTATTGGACGAACCTGTAGTGCGGAGACGATGTTTGAAGCCGAAATTACCGCCTTTTTAAACCTGTGGCGACGTTATCGTGAGTTGACCGGCGAGGAGCCACTCTTTTACTTTGTAGGCCCATGGAACCCAAAGTTTTGTCTGGAACTTTCAGCATCGGGTTGCCCCATCCGTAACACTGGAAGGCTGAAACAGGAAGAGGTGGCAATCCACCTGGCCGCCTGCGACCTGTTTGTGATGGTCGAAAACGACCTGCCTTTCCACCATTTTCGTGGACCAATCCGATTGAATGATTACCTCATGGTAGGCCGACCGATCATCTGCAACTCCGTGGGAGACCATGTGCAGACGCTCAAAGAGCATGCCGCTTGTGTGGTGGTGGATGATTTTTCAATCAAGCATCCGGTGTTGGATGAGTTGTTGACAGATAGTGCCAAACGTCAGGACATGGGGCGGCGGGCCCGTTTGCTGGCTGAAGGCGAACTGTCATGGAAGACTCTGGCAAAGAACTTCGATGAGTTTTTGCAGGAGCGAGGCGCGGCCAAATTGACCGGCGTAGGCCAAGGAAAATGGGAATAGATCGCTGTGTTTAGGTTCGCGAGTATCCAGTTGGCTCAACTCTCAAACGACTTTTTACTTGCGAGGTTTTGATTGGTTTTAGAAGCCACCATCTCCTCAAACAATTCCCGATACTGCCCGCCCACTTTGGTCCAGCCTTTCTCTTGCACGACACGGCGGGAGTTGCAGCGAATCTCCTCAAACCATGATTCCGGTTTTTCGGCAAACTCGGATAGACAGCGGCGGAGCGCCTCAACGTCTTCCGGCGGAAACAGTAAACCAAGCTGGTGTTCCCGAACGATTTCGCCCATATAATATTGGTCAGAGGCTATGATGGCTTTTCCATATTCAATGGCTTTCATCAGGCCGCCCGTAGTCGTGGCAAAACCCTTGCGGTAGGGAATCACTATGCCATCGCACGCGGAATACAGTTGCTCCATTTCCTCCTCCGAAACGAATCGCGGGATTATTTTGAGATCACTCCTCCAGCCGTTTTCCATTAACTTTTCAGTGTCTCCCCACGAGGCATCATAAACGCCGCCTGTCTGGCCTACGACATAAACCATGAATTTCGGCTCCAAGCCGTCCATGGCGTTGAATAATATGTCTGCCCCTTTGGATCGAATCGCCACTCCGAAAAGCAAAAGCATTCTCTTGTCCACGGGAATGCCAAGGACTTTTCTGGATTCGGCTTGGGATAGGGTGTCAAAAAGTTCTTGGCGCCCTTCAGATATAATGTGCGTGCGAGGATGCTGATCTACACCTAAGAGCTTGGCGACATGGGTATTGTCACAGATGATGTCGCAATAACGGGGCAACCACCATACAGCTGTCTGGTTGAGCCAGCCACGAATTTTGGCCGACCATGAGCTGCCGGACATCATCTGGTAGTTCTGTGCTATCATTGCGAAGGTCGGGATTCGCCGTTGGGAAACATGGTTGAACCAGGATAAAATGAGAAATATCCACGGCTCAGTATGAGCAACATACAAGACATCTGCACTGGTCTGGCGGGCATGGCGAAAGGCGGCGCGTTTGACTAGGAATGGTTCGATGGCGTGCGTCCAATATGGCCCCAGTTTTTGTTTCCAGCGAAGCCAACGCTGTTTTCTTTTTGACGGTAAAGATTCGATGACGCTTACATAGTTAAAATGGCATGACGCTGGATCGGCAGGGTAGGTCGGAGGAAAACCCACCACCGTGACTTCGATACCTTGAGAGGCCATTGCATTGGCCCGTTGGCGGGTGCTATGCGGGGCGTCCGCTTGGTAAGTGAGGCCAGGGCTGCACAAAACAACTTTCATAATTTTATCAACAATGCGATGTTTTTCCATGCGGTCGCACAAATTATACCCGCAAAAAGATCAGCATCTTATCCGGTTGGTTGCCGTTTCGTTGTCTGCCATTACTGGATCAAAGCTGATGGAAATTTATGCCGGTTCGGCCAAAATCATCAAGACGGGTGCGCCTCGCTTCATAACGCGGGCAATCAAATATCGCAAGGGGAATTCCAATTTCCGACCAAACCCGGAGAGCGTCCGGCAGCGGTCATCCGTCGGGTCGTTGTCATGGTAACAATACCAGGTCCGCAGCGGCTTCCAGCCGGTCTTTTGCATCAAACCGCTCAAATTCTTGATGCTATATCCGAAATTGTGATCCGCCGGATCCAGGTCGCGATCGGCGAGCCAATAAACCGTGTTTAATGCGAGGCTGTGACGGTTGGGAACCCCAACCAGCAGTGTGCAGGAATCGTGTTGAACGGCGATCTGGCGCAATTGTTTCACGGCGTTGCCCGGATTGTTCAGATGCTCCAACACTTCGTTGAGCAGGATGATGGCCGGCAGGTGTCTGGCTTCAGGCGACGGCGTGAAGTCCGCCGGATGGTCGAAATCGTAGGCCCGGGCGTCGTAACCATGTTGTTGAAGTCTGCACACCCACTCTTCATTGCAGTCAAAACCAATATAACCCCGAGCGGAAGAGAAGTGACGATTCACTAGCTCCAGATCACCAGAGCAGCCAAAATCATAAACAAATTTGTCATGTAACTCTTCCTGGGTAGATTGCCGATGGGGTCTTAATTTCATGTGGTAGCAGTGTTTTTCGTTGCCTTGGCAGAAAAACCTTCCTGATCAGTTTTAGATTTAGAAATTCCCCTTGTCTTGTCCTTCGGTGGGGAGGATCACTTTTCCATCCAATTGATCGGCCAAGGTTTTCATGTCCGCATCCACCATGATACGCACCAATTCTTTGAAATGTGTTTTGGGTTTCCAGCCAAGTTTCTTTTCGGCTTTGGAAGAATCGCCGATCAGCAGGTCCACTTCCGCCGGGCGGAAATAGCGCGGGTCAATTTCCACATAATCCTGCCAGTTCAAGCCGACGTAACGAAACGCCTCCTCGCAAAATTCGCGCACGGAGTGGGTTTCGCCCGTGGCGATGACGTAATCATCTGGCTGGTCTTGTTGGAGCATCAGCCACATGGCCTCGACATATTCCTTGGCGTAACCCCAGTCGCGCTTGGCGTCGAGGTTGCCGAGGTACAGTTTTTTCTGTAGACCGGCTTTGATGTTGGCGATAGCGCGGGTGATTTTGCGAGTGACAAATGTTTCGCCACGGCGGGGGGATTCGTGGTTGAACAAAATGCCGTTGCAGGCATACATGTTGTAGCTTTCGCGATAATTCACCGTCGCCCAGTAGGCGAACACTTTGGATACCGCATAGGGGCTGCGCGGGTAAAAGGGGGTGGTTTCCTTTTGGGGAATCTCCGCGACTTTACCGAACATTTCACTAGACGAAGCTTGATAAAAACGCGGGCGGGCACCGACTTCGCGGATGGCTTCGAGAAGACGAATGGTGCCCAAGGCGGTGATGTCGGCCGTATATTCCGGGATGTCGAAACTGACGCGCACATGGCTTTGCGCCCCCAAGTTGTAGATTTCATCTGGTCGAATATCGTAGAGGAATTTCACCAAACTCACAGCGTCGCTCAGGTCGCCATAGCGCCCCAAAAAACGCGCGTTAGGAACATGAGGATCCTGTCGGATGGCTTCCAAGCGACCGGTGTTGAAAGATGAAGACCGGCGGTAAAGCCCGTGGACCTCGTAGCCTTTGCTCAGAAGAAATTCGGCTAAATAGGATCCGTCCTGTCCCGTAATACCGGTGATGAGCGCTTTTTTCATGGCTGCCAAGGAGTAAATTGCACGGAAGACCGATAGTCGAGGAAATCTGAAACAACAATCAATTTATTCATTGAAATATTTATCGGTTGAGCTGGTTTTCAACTCAAATACAACCATCCAGAATCAAAGTGGCTTCCATACCACCAATGAATGCCCCTCGATGAACAAGCTGCCCGTGTAGGTTCGCTGTTGTTTAATTATGCGAACTTTTTTCTGCATTTCCAGTTTCCGCAACCGGGACAAAAAGCCGGTCAAATAATTTCGCTTGCGGAAATAGAGCAATGAGAGGCCGTCAACCAGATGGTGAGGGTCTAAAAGCTCCTCAATGGGTTCGATATGGGCACAGACGCTGGGTTTCGTTTTAAGCAAAAATTGAATGAATGGTTCAAAGTCAGCACCAACCTGTTCCAGTGCAGCGACCGTATAAATGCCGGAATTGGGTGGTAGTTTCAGGCTGTAATCGGGATTAAAAAAATCAAAATTGCGTCCCGCAAGGTTGCCCACAAGTCCCTTTTTTGAAATTTGCTTGAGCGCAGCCTGCGAACTCTTCGCCCAATCAAGGCCGGTTAAATTTGCATGGGGATAAAGATTGTGCGCGCGAACCAAGTGAAAACCAGGACCACACCCAAATTCGTAGATGCTGTCCATCGAAGCCATCCATTTTTCCAACATCCACTCAACAAGAATATCCAATACTTTGTAGTCAAAGCCGTCTGTTTTAGTGTGGATGAATTCTTGCCTCCATCGTGCCAGTTTATATTTACCAAAATATCGAGGAATCATCGTTTTCAAATTGCGGGCAGCCTTGATAGCTTTCACGTTTTCCGCCCAGCCCGCTTCCCACTCTGACAGACGATGAGATCCCGCCCTAACAATGCTTGAGTCCTGCAGCGTGCGCACGATTGAAAGGATACATTGGTCTCGTTCATTCGGCGTTAGTTTCGTATAACAAAGTTGCAGTTCATTGATTTTACGACGCAAGCGAACACTTAGCGCGTCTTGCAGCACTTCAGCGAAGCTGGCAGCAGTCAATTGTTTCACTTTGCGTTCAACGGATGTGATGATCTTTTTGGATGATGTCATTTGGATTTGGTATATCTTCGGGCTGTATTTATTGTGCCAAAATAAGTAGGGAAAAATTCAAGACGGTCAGACCATTTTAGCAGACTCATTTAACATATATTCAGAAATGCTTCGTATGCCTTGGATACACCATCTTCAAGTGAAGTTTTCGCTGTCCAGCCCAAGGCGGTCAGCTTGCTAACATCCATTAGTTTTCGCGGCGCACCATCCGGTTTGTTTGCGTCGAATTCAATTTGGCCTTTGTAACCGATGATACACTTCACTGTTTTAGCAATTTCACGAATAGAGAGGTCACACCCCCAGCCGATATTGACCGGTGTTTTGTCGCAATAGTTCCGGGCGATGAACACAGATGCGTCTGCTGCGTCATCCACATACATAAATTCCCGGCGCGGTGCTCCTGTTCCCCAGAGCGTCACATGAGGGGCATCACTGACTTTTGCCTCGTGGAATTTACGGATGAGCGCCCCCATGAGATGCGATTGTTGCGGGTCGTAGTTGTCGTTAAGGCCGTAAAGATTCGTGGGCAACACCGAGATATAGTTTACATGATATTGATCGCTGTAGGCGCGGCACATGGACATGCCCGCAAGCTTGGCTACGGCGTATGGCTCATTGGTTGGCTCACAGGGGCCAGTCAAGAGGTGTTCCTCTTTCATGGGTTGTGGTGACAGACGAGGATAGACACATGAACTGGAGAAGAGCAGCAGGTTGCGAACGCCTGCTTTCCATGCGGAATGAATAACGTTTATCTCAATGGCCAGGTTTGTGTAGCTAAACTCCGCACGGTAAGTATTGTTGGCTATGATGCCGCCAACGCGGGCCGCCGCCATGAAAACATAGTTGGGTTTTTCTTTCAAAAAAAACTCTTCCACTTCAGCTTGGCGTGTCAAATCGAGTTCTTTTGAGGTGCGCAGAATCAGGTTCTCGTAGCCAGATCTCTGCAGACTCCGAACTACCGCCGAGCCAACCATTCCACGATGGCCAGCCACAAATATCTTGTCCGATTTTTCCAAGCTCATAACTGTTTCATCTTATACAATCATGCCGAAAGGTAAAGCCCGCGTTGCCATAAAATCGTGGCCTGCAAGCCATCTTCAAGGCTTATGTAATTGGTCTTTTTGAATTCTGTTTCCGGACGCGTTAAATCAAGCCGAACTTCTTCAGGCGCTCCAGTCATTTCTTTTTCTGTTTTTGGAAAAACAACCGTTGCCCCGGTTAACTGACCAATTAGACGAGCCAGTTCGGCGATAGTCACTGTGGAATGTCCGCCAACATTATAGGCTGGCTGGGTGCCGTGTAATGTTGCCTGCCAAAGCAACTCAACGGCATCGGTTACATACCCGTAAGTTCGAACCGCTCTGCCAGCGTCGAGCAGCTCGATACGTTGCTGGCAAAGCGCCCGCTCGATAAACGAGTTCAACGCACGCTTGTCGCCTTTGCGCGTGCCCGGCCCGTAAGCCAGCGCCAGCCGGGCCGAAGTCGCGCGCACGCCGCGCGAGCGCCAAGCATTGCAGATCGCTTCGCCGCAGCGTTTGCCCTCGATGTAGGATGCTCGCGGATGTGACGGTGTTGTGGTGCCGATATCTTCTTCCTGAACCAGAGGCTTCTTCAAACCGCTATAGATTTCACTGGTGCTGACAAATAGGAACGACCCCCCGGGCCGCAGTTTGTGCTGTAAGAGCAATGCCGTGGCCATTGTGTTCAATTGAATTGTGGCTACGGGATTTGCCAGAAACGCCGCTGGCTGGCCGTAACCTGCGGCGTGAATAATGATGTCTGCTTCTGGCAGTGTCATACAATCCTGATACTCCGCCAGATTGGCGGACAGAAGATTAAAGCCACCTCGACGGATGATTTCCGCAGTGTGGGGTGCAGGTGTGTATCTGACTTGCGCAATGACCTGGAGCGGCACCCTATTCTGCTTGAGATGTGCAAGGGAGGCTAAAAAGTAAGTGCCGAGCAGGCCGCTCGCGCCGGTGATGAGGATGGTTTTGTCCCGCAGACTGTCGAGCTTCACACGCTCGCAAATCCCGGCGGCGTCGCGGGCGATGACGTCATTTTGCATGGATTAATTTGTCGATGTGCGTCCGCACGCCGGACGGCGTGAGGCCGATGGCTTCGTCGTGTTGTTCCTGATGGCCGTAGTCGGTGAGGAAACGATGGGGCACGCCAATGGTTTGAATCTGCACCGGCGCGGGCGCGAGCGCTGCCACGATGTCTTGCACTAACACTCCTTCGTAATACGGCTCGACGAGCAAAACCTTTTTACTCGCACAATTTTGTCGGAGCGTTTCCGTGTCGAACGGCGCGACGGTCGTGTAATAAAGCAGCGTCACATCAAGATCCTGCGTGGCGGCGAGTGTGGGCGTTAGCGCCGTGCCGACGGCCACCACTGTGGCAAGCTTGCCCTGTTTAATGATTTTCGCGCGGCCAAATTCCACATCAAAGCTCTGCGGGTTGCTGCGCTCGCTCAAGCGGAAATAGGTTGGGTGTCCGTTCGCATAGGCGGCACGGAAAAGCTGGTCGTATTCCTGCGGCGTACCGGGCAAGACGATTTCCATGCCGGGCAAAGATTTCAGTATGGCGACATCTCCCGGACAATGATGCGTGCAGCCAAGCGCCGCGTAATCATTCGAGCCGCCCACACTCACGATGTTGCCACCGAGTTTCTGGTAGCAGAAATCCACTTTGATCTGCTCAAAGCAGCGTTCCACCACGAAGGGCGCGATGCTATGCACCAGCGGCACGAGGCCTTCCTTTGCCAGCCCGGCGGCCATGCCGGTCATGGCTTGTTCGCAGATACCGATGTTGTATATGCGTTCTGGAAACTGCTGGAAGGCGTTGCGGAAGCCAAAGACGCCGATGTCACCCAACAAGACGACCAACCGATCGTCTGTTGCCATGAGACCTTCAACTGTTTTGACGAGCTGTTTCCTCATGCCAATTCCTCCACCGGCTCCCTCGGCCACGGCCTGCCATTTGGTGTGGGCGTGGCGATGGCGCTGCGCATTCGCAAGGTGAACCGCCGCGTGTTCGTGCTCGTCGGCGACGGAGAGTGCAACGAGGGTTCGATTTGGGAATCGGTTTTGCTCGCGGCTCATCACAATCTTTCCAAC
>Ga0364909_10346_pt1 | contig 11375 bp, 10 predicted proteins | sample SorcelJu500001C3_3_FD_206966 | JGI IMG/M metagenome (GOLD analysis project Ga0364909, IMG submission 206966) | Enriched cells from Trout Bog Lake Hypolimnion, Wisconsin, USA - BchlTB.June25.5000.01.C3 | ecosystem: Environmental > Aquatic > Freshwater > Lake > Hypolimnion/Profundal zone | place... | reverse complement strand
AGGCCCACGTCAAACTGCGCCCTGTGGAATTTAATGTTGACGGGGTTTTTGTCGCTGGTTTAGCCCATTATCCCAAACCCCTGGAAGAATCGATCTCCCAGGCCCTGGCTGCCGCCGCCAAAGCCGGTCGCCTTCTGGCCCGCAAGGAGATCGCCCTGGAACCCAACACCGCCCTGGTGGAGCCGGAACACTGCGATGGTTGCGGTCTGTGTCTTGACGCCTGCCCCTACCAGGCCATCCAACTGGTCGAATATGAGGACGAGGAAGGCACGGCCAAGAAAACGGTGACCATCAACCAGGTCCTGTGCAAGGGGTGCGGCATCTGCCAGGGTACCTGCCCGAAGCGAGGGATCACCATTGCCGGTTTTACCTATGAACAGCTCGAAGCCCAGATCGATGCCGCCCTGTGGACAGAACAGCAGACAAAGGAGAGGCCATGAAGACAGAACAGAAGATCATCGCCTTCTGCTGCAACTGGTGCTCCTATGCCGCAGCCGACCTGGCCGGCATTTCCCGCCTGCAATACCCTGCATCGATACGGATCATCCGGGTCATGTGCTCGGGCATGGTCCATCCCGAGATGGTCCTGCATGCGCTGGCGCAAGGAGCTGCCGGGGTGATGATCATCGGTTGCCACCTCGGAGAGTGCCATTATATCAAAGGCAACGAGATGGCTCTGGCCAGAGCCGAAGTGATCGCCGATACCCTTGAGGATCTCGGCTATGAAAGCGAGCGGTTTCAGCTCTCCTGGATTTCATCCGCCGAACCGGAACGGCTGGTGGACGCCTTCCGCAACATGTGCGGACGGCTGGCGGTGCTGCAATCCGAACAACCGGCAGACCCGTTCACCGAGGCCTGAGCACCGGGGATGAAACCAAAGCTCAGCTTTGAAGGGCTGCACGCCTGCTCCGGGTGCGAAATGGCGCTGCTCAATCTGGGTGAACAGCTGCTCGCTTTGTTCGACCAGGTGGAAATCGTGCATTTCCCCCTGCTCATGGACCATAAATATGGGGAACACGGCGAAGGCGGGGCACTCTCCCTGCCCAAGGCAGACATTGGCCTGGTCTCCGGCGGCGTGGCCCATACCGAGCATCTCCTGGTGCTGCGGGAAATGCGCCGCCAATGCCAAACCCTGATTGCGCTGGGCACCTGCGCCACCCATGGCGGCATTCCCGCGATGCGCAACGAGTGGTCGATTGCCGAGACCCTTCGCACGGTATGGGCGGCCGGCACCAGTGACAACGCGCCGGTACCCTGCCCCGGTTCCTCCGCTCTAGACCGCGTCTACAGTATTGACGAGAAGGTTACGGTGGACGTCAGCCTGCCCGGCTGCCCGCCGCAGCCGCAATTGATCGCTGCGGTCATCGAGGCGTTGATCCAGAAAAAATCCTTTCAGCTGCCGCAGAAGAGCGTCTGCGACGCCTGTCCCACCCTCAGGGAGGGAAAGAAGAAAGCCCCTGCTGTGCAGCGATTTCTGCAGAACGCCGATTATCACCCCGACCAGCCGGTCAGCGCGATGCGCTGCCTCCTGGAGCAGGGCCTGTTGTGCATGGGACCGGTCACTGCCGGGGGCTGCGGCGGCAAGGAGACACCGCTGTGTCTCCGCGCCCGCGTCCCCTGCCGCGGCTGTTATGGACCGGTCAGGTCCGGGGGCAACCAACTCCTGGACATGATGAACGGACTGGCCAGCAACGGCATTGAATATCGGAGCCTTGTCGACCGCAAATCCATGCTGCGCTTCAGCGGCGCCCACGGCCTGCTGAAACCGGCCCGAAAAAAGCAATAACAAGTTCTCCTTCAGGGAGACAAATCACCGAGTACAGTTCTATGCAGAATAACTACCGGCATACCGTCCATGCTCTTTTTCACAAGGAGGCCTCACCATGGCACAGGTACTGACCATCCATCCTGTCACCAGAATCGAAGGCCACGCCCGCATCAATATTCATCTGGATGAAGGCGGCCGGGTCAGCGATGCCCGTGTGGAAATCGCAGCGCTCCGCGGCTTTGAGCAGTTCGTGATCGGCCGTCCGGCCGAGGAGATTCCCCGGATCGTCAGCCGGATCTGCGGCATCTGCCCCTGGATGCACCACCTGGCCGCAGTCAAGGCCATTGACGGCTGTTTCGGGGTCACCCCCTCGCCCGCAGGGCACCGGCTGCGCGAGCTCTGCCAGGTTATGGCCCACATCCACGACAAAATTCTCCATTTCTTCTTCCTTGCCGCCCCGGACTTCGTCCTCGGCCCGGACAGCGATTACTCTGTCCGCAATATCATGGGCCTGGTCCGCAACGATCCGGAACTGGCGGCGCAAGTGGTCCGCATGCGGCAGCTGGGTCAGATGATGCTGGAGCGATTCGCCGGCAAGGCCATCCATCCGGTGGCCGGGGTGGTCGGCGGGTTTTCCAAAGCGATGAGTCAGGAGGTGCGGCATTCGCTGCAGCGCGACGGCAGCCTGCTGCTCGATTTCGCCTCCTCTGCGCTGGAGTATGCCAAGAAAAAGGTGTTTGGCCGCTTTCGGGAGGAGATGCAGTCTCTGGGGGCAATCACCACCGGTTTCCTCGGTGCGGTCGATGAACAGGGCAACCTGCAACTCTATGACGGGCTGTTGCGGTTGATGCATTCGGATGGGACCTCGGTTGATTTCCCGGCAAGCGCTTATGAACAACACCTGGCCGAACATATTGAGCCCTGGTCCACGGCCAAGATGGTCTATGCCCGGTCCTGGCAGGAGGGTTTCTCGCTGGATCCGGAGGCGCCCCGAGGCATCTACCGGGTCAATACCCTGGCCCGGCTCAATGTCTGCGACCGCATTGCCACCCCTCGGGCCCAGGCGGAACTGGAAGCCTTTCGTGAGCAATTCGGCCGCCCGGCTCAAGGGACCCTGCTCTACCACTGGGCACGCCTGATAGAGCTGGTCTACGCCTGCGAACGGACTCTGGAACTACTCGCGGATGACACCATCACAGATCCGGCGGTGCGCAATCCGGCCACTCCCCAAGCGGGCCGCGGCATCGGCCACGTCGAGGCCCCGCGCGGCACCCTGATCCACGACTACACCACCGATGCCAATGGCTGCATCACCAAAGCCAACCTGATCGTCGGCACCACCCATAATATCGCCCCGATGAACCTCAGCGTTCGCCAGGCGGCAACCAGCCTGATCTGCGATGGGAAATGCGATGCAGAGATTCTCAACCGCATTGAGATGGCGGTGCGCGCCTACGACCCCTGAATTTCCTGCGCGACGCACCGCCTGGATGGCGGTCTGGCAATGACAATCACCCTTTTTGACCAGCAGGGGACGATAATCCGCACCCTCTCGCATTGAACCCGAAAACAAGCAGGCATCCTTACTAAAGGCAAGTAAGTCCATGGACGACAATCACGAAAAAAAACAACGGAAGATCGTCAGGGTAGAAGCACCCAACTGCGCCAGCGGTTGCGTGGGCCACATGACCGCCGATGAACTCAAACAGCGGGCCGCTCACGACGACATGGACCTTTCCTGCCCGATCTGCGGCCTTATCCATCTGAGCCGGGAGGAAATCGAAGACCTGGAAAAGCATAAGGTGGTCAATTCCAAACGCTACCGGGAAATCCAGCGGCAGGCCGAGGGCGAAGGGTGAGGCAAAGAGCTCGACATGTGCGCCGCCCTGCGTCTCAGCCTCGCGTTATGCGAGTTGGGCGAAATGTTCAAGGGGCAAAAAAAGATGGTGCAATCGTCTGCTTGTTGCTAGAGTGCGGCCAGTTCCTCAAACTGCATCCGTCGCCGTTTTTGGCGGCATTGATCAACCCGCCACGACCGACCCTATGACCCTGGTTGCAAACCAAGCCGAATCCTTGGAAAAATCTCTGTCCATCACTATCCATGGCCTCGTTCAGGGAGTGGGTTTTCGGCCCTTTGTCTACCGATTGGCTCGCCGGTTCGGCCTGGGGGGAACCGTTGCCAACAACGGCAATGGCGTCGAGATTGCCGTCTGCGGCAGCGCGGAGGCCCTGAATGATTTTGTCGCTGCCCTGCGCCTTGAGGCTCCGCCGGTGGCCCGGATCGTCAATATCGAGGTGGCGGCGAGCGCTGGTTGCCTCCCGGGCACTGACTTTCAGATCCTCCCAAGCAATCCAGGGGTACGCCCCAGTACCCAGATCGCCCCGGACATCGCTCTCTGCACCGACTGCCTGGCCGAAATACTTGATCCCGAAAATCGCCGTTATCACTACCCGTTTACCAACTGCACGAACTGCGGCCCCCGTTTTTCCATTGTCGAACGGATCCCCTACGACCGTGCCCACACCTCGATGCGGCGCTTTCCCTTGTGCGCGGCGTGCGATCAGGAATTCCACGACCCCATGGATCGCCGCTTCCACGCCCAGCCCAACGCCTGTCCGGTGTGCGGGCCGCGCCTGAGCTGGCATGATGGCGAGGGTTATCCGCTGGCGGGCGATTGCCTGACCCTGGCGGCCCGCGCCCTGGCCGACGGCCGGGTGGTGGCCATCAAGGGCCTGGGCGGATTTCATCTGGCGGTGGATGCCGGATCGCCCTCCGCGGTGGCAACGCTCCGGGCGCGCAAACATCGCCCCTCGAAACCGCTGGCCATCATGGTCAAGGACCTGGCAACAGCCGCCCGCTTCTGCCGCCTCTCACCCGAGGAACAAGCCCTGCTCGCCTCGCCGGAGCACCCCATTGTCCTGGTTGATCGCCACGATACCGCCGAATTGGCGGCCAATATTGCTCCAGGCCTCGGCATCCTCGGCCTGATGCTGCCCTACACCCCGCTCCACCATCTCCTGCTGGGCGAGCCGCAGGCACCGATTGCCCTGGTGATGACCAGCGGCAACGTAAGCGACGAGCCGATCTGCACCGGCAACCGTGAGGCCCTGCGGCGGCTGCGCGGACTGGCCGATTTTTTTCTGCTCCATGATCGCAAGATCGTCACCCGGGTCGATGACTCGGTGGCCCGGATCATGGCCGGCAAAACCCGCCTGCTGCGCAGGGCACGTGGCTATTCGCCGGTTCCCGTGCTGTTACGTCAGCCGACCGCGGATATCCTGGCCTGCGGTGCGGAGATGAAGAACAGCTTCTGCATCGTCCGCAATCAGGAGGCCTATATCAGCCAGCATATCGGCGAGTTGAGCAGTGCGGAGATTTTCGATTTTTACCGGGAAAGTATCAATCATCTCCAGGCGGTGCTCGAAGTCACCCCCCAGCTGTCCGCCTGCGACCTCCATCCCGACTATTGCAGCACCCGCTATGCCCACAGCCTCAACATTCCCAGGCATGAGGTGCAGCACCATCATGCCCATGCCGGGGCGGTGCTGGCCGAGCAGGGCCTGAAGGGACCGGTGCTCAGCGTCGTGCTCGACGGCAGCGGCTACGGCACTGACGGCACGGTCTTTGGCGGCGAAATCTATCGCGTCGATCGTCAGACCTTCACTCGGCTCGGGCACTTGTCGCACCTTTTGCTGCCGGGCGGCGACCGGGCCGCCCAGGAACCCTGGCGCATGGCCCTGGCCCTGCTCTATCAGGGGCTGGGAGCCGCCGCCTTTATCGAGGCCAACCAACCGCCCGCCCTGTTGGCCATTGCCCCGGAGAAGAAACTTTTCCTCGGGGCGATGATCAGCAAACGGCTCAACTGCCCGCAGACCTCAAGTTGCGGCCGCCTGTTTGACGCCGTCGCCGCTTTTCTTGGCCTCTGCCTTGTCAGTGAATATGAAGGCCAGGCCGCCATGCTGCTTGAGCACCAGGCGACCCTCGCCAATCCCGGGGATGAATCCGCCGCCTGGCCGGTCGCCATCCTTAACGAAGCGGGGTTGCTCCGCATCGACTCCGCGCCGCTGGCCGCCCTGATTCTTGACGATCTTGCCGCCCGGACCCCTATCCCGGTCATTGCCCGTCGTTTTCATTGCTGGCTGGCCGCATCCCTGGTAGCTCTGCTTGTCACCCTGCGGCACCAGACGCAGCTTACCGACGTTGTCCTTACCGGTGGCTGCATGCAGAACAAACTGCTTTTCGAAACCCTGATCGATCAATTGCGCCAGCATCAATTCACGATTTTCGCCGGTGAACTGGTGCCGATGAATGACGGCGGCATCGCGCTTGGTCAAGCTTTTATAGGAGGTGCACCCCCATGTGTTTAGCTATTCCCATGCAGGTCGTCGAGATCAAAGGCGGGACCGACGAATTGCTCGACCCCCAGGTTGCCCTGGTGGAAAGTGATGGTATCCGCAAAGAGATCCGGCTGGAGATGGCCGACCGCATCCCGATGGTCGGCGAATATGTCATCATCCACGCCGGGTTTGCCATTCGCACCCTGACGGTGGAGGATGCCGAGTACAACCTCGATTTGATGCGACAGATGGCCGAGACCCTGGAACAGCAGGGACGCCTGCCGGAAGCGCCGCGATGAAATGCGCCGATGGGTTCCGCAGCCGGGAGATCACCGCGCCCCTGGTGGCGGAGATCAAGCGCAGCCTGGTCCGGCCGCTACGGATCATGGAGGTCTGCGGCACCCATACCATGTCTATCTTTCGTCATGGCATCCGCTCCCTGCTGCCCGAAGGACTGACCCTGCTTTCCGGTCCGGGCTGCCCGGTCTGCGTGACCCCGGCCAGCCATATCGACGCCTTTGTGGCTGCGGCCAGATTCCCGCAGGTAACCATCGCCACCTTCGGTGATCTCATCCGGGTGCCGGGGAGTGAGGGCTCACTGGCCAACGCCCGAGCGGCCGGCGCCAGGGTGGAGATTGTCTACTCGCCCATGGACGCCCTCACCCTGGCCGAGCAGGAGCCGGAGCGCCTCATCGTTTTTCCTGCCATCGGCTTCGAGACCACCGCCCCAACCATTGCTGCCACCATCCTGCAGGCCGCGCGGCTGGGAATCGCCAATTTTCTGATCATTGCCGCCAACAAAACCATGCCCCAGGCCCTGGAGGCCCTGCTGGCCGATCCGGAACTGGCGGTGGACGGCCTGCTCTGTCCCGGTCATGTCAGTGCCGTCATCGGTGCTGAGGCCTACCGGCCACTGGCCGAGAAATACCATCTGGGGTGCGCCGTGGCCGGTTTCGAGCCCGCCGACATCCTTGCCGGTCTGCTCAGCCTGATCCGGCAAAGCAATGCCAACAGGCCTACGGTTGACAACGGCTACACCCGGGCGGTGTCCGCCAGCGGCAACACCAAGGCGCAGGGACTGATCAACGAGGTCTTTGCTCCGGCCGACAGCGAGTGGCGAGGCCTGGGCACCATTGGCGGCAGTGGCCTGGTGCTGCGTGCCCCCTACCAACGATTCGACGGGCTCCGGCACCTGGGGATTTCGCTCCAGGCCACGAAAGAACCCAAAGGATGCCGTTGCGGCGACATTCTCAAGGGTCGCCTCCTGCCGCCGGATTGCCCCCTCTACGGTGCGGCCTGTACCCCTTTGCAGCCGGTCGGCCCCTGCATGGTTTCCGCTGAGGGCACCTGCGCCGCCTATTACCGGTACAGCGGGCAGAAAGAAAGCCGCCGCGGAATACCAGCGGCAAGGGCATAAACCTTTGAGCAACCCTCGCGCATCCATGAAAGCAGATTCGATTATCAGTCTTGACCACGGCAGCGGCGGCTTGGCCAGCCAGAATCTCATCAGCGGCCTGTTCCTCAAATATTTCACCTGTCCCCAGCTGCGGGATCTGGAAGATTGCGCCATGCTCGGCGAATATGCCGGCCGCATCGCCATTTCCACAGACAGCTATGTGGTGGACCCGCTCTTTTTCCCGGGCGGCGACATCGGCAAATTGGCGGTCCACGGCACCATCAACGACCTGGCCATGCGCGGGGCCATCCCCATTGCCCTCAGCCTGGCCCTGATTATCGAGGAAGGATTTCCCTTCAGCGATCTGGAACGGATCATCGCCTCGGTGGCCCGCTGCTCCGAGGAGGCCGGGGTCGCCATTGTCACCGGCGACACCAAGGTGGTTCCCAGAGGCAAGGCAGACAAAATCTTCATCAACACCACCGGCATTGGCATTGCCTCGCACCGTCACGATATCTCCGGGAAGAAGGCACGGCCGCGGGATGCGGTCATCGTCTCGGGAACCCTCGCCGATCACGGCATCACCATTATGAGCAGCCAGGCCGGGATGGCCATTGGCGGCAACATCCAGAGCGATACCCAGCCCCTGCACCGGATGGTCGGCGCTCTCCTCGAAGAAGACCCGGGGATGATCCATGTCCTTCGCGACCCCACCCGGGGCGGCCTGGCCACTACCCTCTGCGAGATCGCCCAAGCCTCCGGAGTCGATATCACCATCGAGGAGGAACGGTTGCCGATCCGGCCCGCGGTCAATGTGGCCTGTGAGATGATCGGGCTTGATCCGCTCTATCTCGCCAACGAGGGCAAATGCATCATAATCTGCGCTCAAGAAGCTGCGGAAGCGGTCCTGCAATTAGTCAGACGGATGCCGGAAGGACGTGATGCGGCCCTGATCGGCCGGATCGAAGGCGGCTGTGGCGGCCGGGTTTGCCTGACCACCCGGATCGGCGGCACCCGACTGCTGGAACCGCTCACCGGTCAGCCGTTGCCGAGAATCTGTTGAAATCCTGCCCCCTTTTCCTTGCGCCAGGAGCGTGAACACCGATGCATGAATTGTCACTGGCCCAGAGCCTGATAGAGCAATTGCTGGACCTGGCCAAAGAGCACCAGGCGGAGCGCATCACCCGGGTGGCGGTAACCCTGGGGCCTTTCTCCGGAATTGTCCGTGATTCCTTTGAATTCGGTTTCAATGCCTTGAAAGCATCCCAAGAGGTGACCCGCGAGGCGGTCCTGGAGCTGGAGACGCCGGATCCGGTGTACACCTGTCTTGACTGCAGCAAGGTGGCGGTTATTCCCTTTGCCATGGAGAGTGACAGGCTGGAGCTGGCGCGTTACGGTCCAACTGCCAAAAAATGTCCCTGGTGCTGCTCGAATCGGCTTTCACCGAAGGGCGGGACCGAACTTATTCTTAATCAAGTAGAAATGGAGTAATTGCCCATGTGCGATACCTGCGGCTGTCAACTGCACGAACATCACCACCACGATGCTAAAGTGGTCGAGATCAACCAGAGCCTGCTGGCGGCCAATCAGAAGCAGGCCGAGTCCAACCGGCATCATATCGAACAGATGGGGGCGGTGGCCATCAATCTTATCTCCAGTCCCGGTTCGGGGAAAACCACCCTGCTGGAACGAACCATTGAGGCCCTGAAAGATACGGTCCGCATCGGGGTGATCGAAGGGGATATCGAGACCGAGCGCGATGCCGACCGCATCCGGGCCAAAGGGGTGCCGGCGGTGCAACTGACCACCGGCGGGGCCTGTCACCTGGATGCGCCGATAGTGCACGGCGGCCTCCATGTCCTTGAACATTTGGCCAAAGGCGGCAAATATGACCTGATCTTCATCGAAAATGTCGGCAACCTGGTCTGTCCAGCCACCTTTGACCTGGGTGAGCATCAACGGGTGATCCTGTTGTCAGTGCCGGAGGGCTCGGACAAGCCCGCCAAATATCCAGCCACTTTCAGGAGCGCCGACCTGCTGTTGATCACCAAGACCGACCTGCTACCCTATTTCGATTTTTCCATGGATGAGGCTCTAAATGAGGCCCGCATCCTCAAGCCCGGCCTGGATATCATTTCCCTGTCCGCCACCACCGGCGACTGTTTCGAACCCTGGCTTAAGTACCTGCGAGGCCTGCTCAAAGGGTAGCTCTTTCCTGAGGGCTCATTTCATACCAACACGCACCGGAAAATATAAACAGCGTGGTAGCTCCTGCGAGCTAACACGCTGTTTTTTTGGGCCATTTCGGATGTCACCGCAATCGCTTTCTGGTCTTCTCTTCCATGCTCGTAGCCTGGACACCTTCCTCCTGACACCTGGCTACCGGTTTTTCCACCTCGACACCATTCAACCTGAGCCCTGCGGCTAAACCGAGAACGTACACGCTGTCCGTTTTAAAAAGCTTGAACTTCAGAGAGAACAAGGAGGAGAAAATGAAGATATAATGAATAGATCGTCCTGGCCCAGCCCGCAATCCTTCAAAAATATGCCAACCTTCTGTTTTTCATAAAAAATCCCTTGCCGGGTCGAATATGTCGAGCTAGATAAATCAGTAGGTATACGTGATGGTTGTCTCTACTCACAAATTGCCGGTGAGCAGGAATAAAACTACTGGTTGAACTGTTCAAATCGAAGTCGTTTTCTCGATAACTCAAACCAAGGAGGTTCTATGGCTCAGGAAAGCGCAGAACAAAACACATTGGGAAAAGGAGGGGGTTGGATCAGCGAGGATTGGCTGGCGCTTATTCTTGGCCTTGTCATTTTCGGACTCAGCCTGGGATCGTTCAAGGGAACGGATCTTCTCGGCTGGGGCGCAAAAACCGGAGTCTGGATTGACCCGGGCAAGGCAATAACGACAATCTCCACCCAATATCAGGGAGTCAAGGGAATCAAAGGCGAGATTACCAATATTGACGGCCAAAAACTCACCCTGAAAAACAAAGAAGGCAAGGAATCGACCATCGCGGTCGAGGGCGACACCTCCAAACTGGCAAAAGGGCAGCAATATGAGAAACCGGAGAAACCGGGTATGTCCTCAATCATGTCGGTCACGCTCACGTATCTCTTTGCCCTTGCGATCATGACTCTGGGGGCGGTTGCCCTGGGGGCTAACGTTCCTAAATTCATGTTCGGTTTTACCCTGGCCTTCTGGCTGAGTTATCTCTGCTGGTTCATGGGGAGTTTTGCCTATATCGCCGCCACCAAGGATCAGGCCGCTAAGTTCGGTATTCCTTGGTCTCTGAGCATGAGCGGTGAGTTCGGCTTCATCTTTGCCTTGGTTCTTGGCCTGATCATCGGTAATTTCTTTCCGGCTCTGGCGAACCTGATGAAAGAGGCAGCCCGGCCGGAACTCTACATCAAAACCGGTATCGTCATCATGGGCGCCGGTCTGGGCATCAAAGCGGCCGAGTCTTTCGGCCTGGCTTCCAACATCATGTTTCGAGGCTTTTGCGCTATTGTTGAAGCCTACCTCATTTATTGGGCGGTCGTCTATTACATTGCCCGGAAATACTTTAAATTCAGCCGCGAATGGTCAGCACCGCTGGCCTCCGGCATCTCCATCTGCGGTGTCTCCGCCGCCATTGCCACCGGTGGCGCTATCAGGGCCCGCCCGATTGTGCCGATCATGGTTTCCTCTCTGGTTGTTATCTTTGTGGCCGTGGAGATGATAATTCTGCCTTTACTGGCCAAGTATTTCCTCTGGACCGAACCTCTGGTCGCCGGCGCCTGGATGGGTCTGGCGGTCAAATCCGACGGCGGGGCAATTGCCAGCGGCGCCATCACCGACGCCCTGATCCGTGCCCAGGCCCTGGA
>Ga0364909_10345_pt1 | contig 11494 bp, 8 predicted proteins | sample SorcelJu500001C3_3_FD_206966 | JGI IMG/M metagenome (GOLD analysis project Ga0364909, IMG submission 206966) | Enriched cells from Trout Bog Lake Hypolimnion, Wisconsin, USA - BchlTB.June25.5000.01.C3 | ecosystem: Environmental > Aquatic > Freshwater > Lake > Hypolimnion/Profundal zone | place... | reverse complement strand
TCAGCAAAATTTTTTCTTTGGGGGTAATACCCTTTAGAAAAAGCCGCTTCCACCATGGTAATGCCTCTTCTTGGGAGCTCAGCGTCACCGATATGGGATAAATACCTTGGCTTGAAAGCTGTTCTTTGGCTGTTTGTATGGAGGAGGCATCAATAGTCCCCGTAACTTTTTTGCCATCCTTGGAAAATGCTTGGTAAAAAAACAACGCCATTGTAAAAACCCTTTAATTCCACAGAATTTGACGCTTGACCTCAAGTATGCTTCAATGAAAAATAATATGCTTATGCTCCCTTTTATACAAAAGGAACTTTTATGAATACTCACTTACTTACCATTATAATCGTTGCCACTCTTCTTACTAGTCATAGTGGAAAAGCACAAGATTATCAACTGCCTTACACAAAAGCTGATATACCCGGTACTACAGCTTTCTTTTCACGCTCGGTGTTCTCTAATGGCATAGGCTCTTTCTTTGATAGCTTTAATATGCCTGCCTATGCGTTGGACTTTTTGCCCAACAATTTTTCTCACATGCTCGAATTCTTGTATCAAGGCAATAAAACCGGCAAAGATAAGCTGTATGTAAAATCAGTACTTCGCTTATTTTCAAATAAAATAAAATCGGGCCCGTATATTAATGCCTATACTTTCTCAAGCATGTTGGAACAACTTCCTGCCTTATTAGAACAGCATTTTGTTATTAAAACCGATAAAGCCCTTGATTCCCTCAAAGATATTATTTACGCAATTCAATATCAATCATTCAAAGAACAGTTTCCTGAATTTAAAGCAAACCCAGAATCATTTTTAAGTGATCTTTCAACTCAAATTGAAGATGCTGCTGAGCTGCGCAAAATTATGGCCGTATTCTTAGAAGTCTCTTTAAGCAAACTGATTTGGAGCCCTACGGATCAAATCGAAACATGGCATAATACCAAAGCAATCGCTGATCAATTGGCAATTCTCTACAAGAGAACGATTATTGCTGATCTAGAAGATTTAAACAGCCTCTGCATCACATTGCTTGAACGCTATTGCTTCTTTTTGGATATTGCCGGGTCACAAATCGATGCGGCAACCTTTGAAAAAATCAGAGACGATATCAGCCGTTGCCGCACACCCCTGCTTGATTTAGAAGAGCAAGAATCATTGCTCGAAACTAAGATCAATCGCTTTACGCGCTGCATTATCGAATTAGAAGCTAAGGCACGCGCACGAGAACAAGGCATGGTCCTTTAAAACTCTTTAAAATAATACTTTTATTAAAGATACCAAACTTCCAGACGGATCATTAAAATCAATCGGCGTACTCACCGTGAATTTTTTATCACCATGCTGGCCGCTGATGGTCACCAGCGGTACAACACCGGCTTTAAGATCTGCCACGGTGGAATGAAATGAAAGAGCAGTAATAATCAAATCTGATTGCAGAAAAGTAACAATCCCTTGCACGTGACCAATCGCTTGATCACTCAGCTGACCTATCGCGTCAAAAAAGTCTCTGTCTTTATGTAAGGTAATTGCGTGGTGTGCTGCGTTTTGCAGCATAGTTACAACACTGGCGCAGGCATTATTAGTCAGCTGAACATCAAGCACATAGTTTGAATCATTGGTTAAATCATCCTGTGCACCGAGTATTAATGATGCATCAAATTGACCAAAAATTTTTGAATTAAGTTGCGCAGTAAAACCAGTTGGTGAAAACTTAATTTTTGCATTTCCTGCAACACCATCCATCACATCAAGAGAAATCCCTCCTTCGATATAAAAACCGGCCACTCGTGATGTTGCATCACACTCGATAGTCATGAGCGCTGCCGAGGATAGCGGAGATTGACCATCAGAATAGCCGGTGATCATAATCGGCCCCAATTGAAGATTTTTTACCGAGCCGGTTCCTTTAAAACCATCTTGATCAATAGCAATCGTACAATCAATATCTGCGTCAGCAATATGCGCGCATGCATTGATAGTGATACCTTGTTGATACACTGTATCGAATAATACTGCATCGGTCGGTGCTACAAAGAGCTGCACTTTATTAAACTCAACTAATGGCATACTCTGATCAAGTAAGCTCACCAAATCAGGATGTTGCACATGCATATCACTATTTTCAATCAGCTCAGTTACGATCAATCCCAAATCTTCTATAGAAATATGTTCAACGGCACCCACCATAATCAAATGAGCATGAGCCGTATCAACATTGCTCGTCAGAAGAATTTTTTTTGTTCCATAGCACAAAGCTCCGGAAAGGCCGTACCCTGATAAAACAAGTGTGCCATCACTCGCAATTACTTGCGTTAGATCGATATCTACACTCACGCAAAAATCACTCAACCTTAATCCGGGAATTCCCCAGGCGGGTGGTCCATAAAAACTTCCTGGCCTCATCCATCCAGCAAGAGTGATGTTCGAAGGAGGTGTATAAGCAAAAGCGCCGATACATTCCAATGGATTCTCCTGCCCGGGTATTTTAATCAATAATCCCGTTTGCAATGCCAGCGAAATTTTCAATGCATCGGGTGTGGGTGTGAATCCTGTAACCGCAGCCACTAAACGCAAGCCCGTGGTTTTGCCAGCAATGCCATTACATTTAAAGGCAACCCCCATCCCGCAATCCGCAACAAATGATGAACCAATAAGAGCCGGTGTAAGAGTGCCTACCATCATCAGATGTTCAGGCTTTCTACCCAAGCCATCAAGGAGCACCGTGATATCAGAGTTTGGCTTGATTACCGAACAAAAACTAACACCCGTATTAATATCGATATTCCATTGCGGTTCATGGTAAGTGCCCGAAGCATACACTAAAGAAGTTTTTTCACTTCCCACAGCGTCACTGATCGCCCCCAGCGTCGCATCAATTTGTTGTAAAAAATGAACGCAAGGAATATTTACCACCACCGCAATAGTAGTGGTATTGACGCTGGTTACCATCACACGAATAATAATTTCGACCGGAGATTGATCGATCGTAACGTGACCGGTAATGGTGGTCACTCGCGCATAGATGGTTGCCTTGGTAGAAAAATCGGCAGGGTTTAATTCTTGAGTAATCAGTCCCGGAATGATAGTGAGTGTATTAATAAAAGTAGCAAGTGTAGAAGGCAACGGAACATTTGCAAACAAAGTATTTGCATTCAACTGAATTATATCACCATGCGCAGCCAGTGATAATATTGTTTGTACAGCATCAGCCGATACTGAGCAGTAGACACTTATTGCAAGCAGTACACCGTACTTCATCTTAGAAATCTACGGCCAGCATGCAGCCGACGGTGGTAAATGCAACCGAGCGTGTTCCATTGAATGGTATGCGCGCAAAGATCGAAGCTTGCGGAGCAATGCACGTATCCTCACTCATATGAACACGAAAATCATAATTGACTACACACTCAATTTCATGCACAATCCATTCATCCAAACTCGGCGCAGTGTTGGCAATATTGGTAGAGAAATCACAACTATTAAGCGCAAGATAATCTGATCCACGCTTTAGAAATTGATAACCGGCCAAGAGTGATAATCCGCCTACCAACTGATACCCTTGTATAAATAAATTAAAACGTTGAGTAAGGCCATAATCTTTATATGCCGGTGTTTTGGCTAATAATAAAAGCTCAGTTTGATCAAATGCTGTTTTAATACGCCGATTACGAGTATTACCAAATAAATGTAATAATTGCACATCAAATCCGGCCTTTAACCACGCGCACATGGTTACCTTCAATCCACCACCATACACCAAGCCCACCGCACCATCATAACCAAACGGGAATGCAAACAACTTATCTTCATCAGCCTTCAGGCCGGTTGGTAAAGTAAAGCCAACTCTGCCATCTAATTCAACATTTTTTAACACCGGCCGTTCTTGCGGAAAATTAAAAAGCCATTCAACCAAAATATTCAGATCTCCTGGTCCTGATCTTTTCCAGCCTGTCAGCATGAGGCCATCCCCTAAAGAAGTCACGAGCGTTGCAAGATCACCGGTTAAAAGATTTTTAACCCGCAAATCGGCAGCCGTATTACTTTGAGTCAAATCTACAAAGCTTACATCTTTTAAGCGTGCTTTATAAAAAGGTATATATGCCGTAAGCCATGTGTGCGGAAGGAAATGCCATCGAGCACCTATCACCGCTCCTAAATCAAGGTACATATTACCATCAAATAATAAATGGCCTCGCACATCATCATCGGTAGCATCAAGCGCAGTACGCAGTTGAGTCATAGGACTATCGGCTGGAAAACCATTAAGCATTGCCAGCGCATCTTGATTAAGATTCCAGATAGAAAGAACGTTCACACTATAACCCAAACCATTATAAGCCTGCCCGGGGCGAACACCTCCCTCAAGCCACAATGTATATTCATAGCAGCCATCCCACTGCACTTCAGGAAGCAGGAGCGTATCGTAAGGACGCATTAATAAATTCATCCCGTGGGCCCCAAATCCAAAACAAAAACTGAGGGCTATTATTATTTTATTTCTTTGAATCATGAAGCAATCCTGTCTCGATCAAAATAGTGATGTTGATCATTCATTAATGAGTAATCCAAAATCTCCGGCAATTAACCAATTGCCCCACGCGCTGCTGCGCACAATACGAACAATATTCGATGCATCTTTAAAGGGAAGCGGAATCGTAATTTTCGAAGTTCCAAAACTATGCGTCAGTAATGCTGACTTAGATTTATTGCGATCAATTACGGTAAAGAACATCGTGCCATCGGTTGCAAACAATGAACTAAACGCACCAATATTTACAAAATTAGAAATTCGATCAACCGCCACAAAATCACGTAAGGGTGTAATCGTTTCTTCACTCATCGGTTTATGAGTAACATTTTGAATCGCCAATCTATTTAAACGCGCACTATTTTTGCCAATGCTTCCGGTTATTACATATACTTGGCCCGCACTAAAGCGCGCAACATCTTGGCCGCGACCGGTAATGCTGATAGGAATAAGCCCACTCACCGGACCAGCTGCATCATAAACTTGAAGAGGGGTCCACGCGAGTGTTTGAGCCGTATTGAAGCGAATATCTTTATCATCACCCACACGACTCAATCCGTTAGTATGCGCAAGTAATGCACATTTTTGGCTAATAATAACATCTTTAAGAAGCGCATACGGGCCAGAAGCCAGTTCTTGAGCAGATGCCAAGCGTACTGCACAAAGAGTATCACTCGCAAAATTAATGGCACGTAAATCGATACGGTCCAAATAATGATCGGTCAATACATATAAAAATTGATCGTCACTAATCAACTTGCGAACAAATTCATAGTTACCAATTTTTTTGAACAGCATATCTTTTTGCAAACCAGAAAACCCGTTTCCTATTCCGGCAGGCATTTGCCAACCGCTGCCATCAGGATTGCAAAATACTGCCAACCCATAGACCCCACCAACAAATAACCAGCCATGAGTATTGTTTGCCGTAATCTCTGCTGCGCAAATAGGGCCGAGCGTATCAAGCACGCCGCCACTAAAAATAAGCGCGCTTACACCATTTTCAATAGCTTTATCCAGTTCGCCGCGCTTGCAAATCATATGTTTATTTTGATTATTGTATTCTGTTAAAGGCACCATTTGAGCCAGAACCACTTTTGATAAACCGGTGGCACACAACAATGAAATTCCTTTTAATCCCGGCGTCAAAGGGGAAAAATCGATCAGCTCTTGGATACCCGCTTGCTCTTTATTAAATTGATCGTTAATAACTTTTACGAAACCAGCAAACCCAACACTTTGCAAATCCCATTCTGCGCGATTTACATTTTTTATACTATCAGAACCGGTCAACGCAATACGATTATACCGTTTACCTTCAAACATGAGTGCCGCAACTTCTTCGGGGAATTCGGTCACTTTTTGCCACAAGGTCCAGGCAACAACAACCCCATTCGTTCCAAAAAGAGCCTGCGAACGATAAACACCACTGGCAGTTTCATTTTTATTATCCGGATCTTTAATTACTGCATACACTGCATCGTCTTTAACTAAAAGATCATGGATAGGTCCCACATCTAACGGTCCGCCACCTACTTGGGCAGCACTACTCTCAACATCATACAAATCTTGAGGTGTTTCAGGCGCTTGAATAAAATGCCGCCCTAAAAATATGTGCGCCCGATCATTACCAAATGCTTCAAACGGCGTGCCATTAATACTTGCAAGTGTACCATGAGCATTCGCATCATCGGCAGAGATTTCACCTTTGACGTCTCTCATATTAAGTAGCGGAAGCGCATAAACCGTTCTGCGTGTTGCAAGTGGAGCACCTTCTGCCCCAAGCACAATCAAATAATCAAGAATAGTGCTGGTGAGCATGCTACGTACTTTGTGAATGGAAACTTGGGTATCAATACCTTTTCCCGCCACAATCTTACTCGGTGTACCAGCCTTTAGTAATGATTTGGCAACAATAGGAGAAAAAATTAATGATCCGTCACTTTCGATACGGCCAACGGTTAATCCGTAAGCGCCATCGGTCTCTTCATGACCACCTTGCACCCGTACGGCAACGTATAAACGGCTTAACCCTTCATGCCAATACATATCAATGACATCATCCATCAAAACTAAATCACTGCCAATTTTTAAAAAATCACTGATAACTGAAAATGGTGCTGCGATAATCGGTTGGGCTATTTCACCTTCTTTTACCACATGAGTAGCGCCAAAAATTTGTTGAAATCTTTTTGTAATAGAACGGCGCTTTTGCTTGCCTTTATCATCAGTAATAATATTTTTGGTAATCTGCTGCCGCTCCTCGGGTGTCTGAACTTTGGTGAGTGATTTTTGCAAATTTTCAAGATCTTGGGGAGTCAATTCAGTATCTTTTGTTTCTTGCGAAAAGGAGACCACTGCAATGCCGCTGCCACCTCTGCCAAAATGTTCTTTTTCTTTTCCTTTAACGGCAACAAAGGCTAATCCTTTTTTTTCATTACTGGCAAGCCCGACAATACTATTACTCTCTTTTCCATTTGCATCTAAAATATTCGCCTTAAAAAGTTCAACGCCACCGGCACGACTAATATTGTAAAGCATTCCCATATCCTTGGCAGTGGCCACAATGATATTATGGCTATTGATCTGCGATATGTGGGTAATCGCTGCATCGTACAGAGGATTTTTTTGAGCCACATCACCATTGATCGTAATCTCTTCGGGTGCCAGTGGTTTAAACTCATCTTTTCCACTTTCTAAATATGATAATGCGAAATTTTTTGACTGCGCATTTTTATCAGCGCCAACATATAAGGTGCCATTATCAGAGAGATAATAGGCTCCAATAGGAAAAGAAAAGGTACTTTCTTGACGTACATTAGAATTACCGGAAACCAATTTCCAGGCATTACAATTAACATAAGTGAGTAATGCTAAAAAAAATAACTGATACATTCTTATCATCGAATCTCCTCAATGCTGATGAAATAATTGCAGCTTAGGCTTATAGTTTAGAAAAAATTCACCACACTGACCAGGAGAAAAAAAGGTTACTTCCAAATAAAAAAACATATGTTATGATTATCTCATTATACATTTAAAAAATTCTCAATTAGTTTCATCTTGGATTATCACCACATGCATGCAAAAATATTTTCTGCAACAACCATCGGAATTGATGCTCATCTGATCGAAGCAGAAGTCGATATCTCTTTTGGGATGGTAAATTTTTATATTGTTGGATTACCTGATACTGCCGTCAAAGAAAGCAGTAAACGTATTTTAACCGCACTCAAGAATAGTGGCTTCCAATTACCTTCTAAAAAAATTACGGTCAATCTCGCTCCTGCCGACCTCAAGAAAGAGGGCACGCTTTTTGATCTGCCTATCGCCATTGGCATTCTGACTGCCGCTGAGTTTCTGATAGTCCCTTCAGATTTTTTAAATGAAACACTTTTTTTGGGAGAGCTTTCACTTGATGGCAGCATCCGCTTTATCAAAGGTGCACTTGCCATTGCCTATGATGCTTCAAAACTTAACAAGAAAAGAATTATTGTCCCCAAAGCAAATGCGCATGAAGCAGCACTCATTTCCGGCCTTGAAGTAATCGGTGTTGAGCATATAACTCAGCTCATTGCGTATTTACGGGGCGAACTGAATATTGCTCCAACAGCCAACACTTTTGAAACACAAGCTCTTGCGCCTGATCCCTCTCTTAATTTTAATCAAGTAAAAGGGCAAGTATTCGCTAAGCGAGCACTCCAAATTGCAGCAGCAGGCAGACACAATATCCTATTCATTGGGCCTCCGGGCGCAGGCAAAACAATGCTTGCCAAACGTTTGCTTTCCATCATGCCCTCAATGAGTTTTGATGAAGTGCTCGAAACAAGCAAAGTCTATTCAATCAGTGGAAAGCTGGGCACTCATTCATTGATTACGCAACGGCCATTCCGTAATCCTCATCACACTATTTCCCAAGCGGGATTAGTTGGCGGTGGTTCTTATCCTCAACCGGGAGAAATCAGCCTTGCCCATCATGGGATCTTATTTCTTGATGAGTTAACCGAATTTAAGCGTCAGACTCTGGAAGTTCTGCGTCAGCCCATGGAAAATAAAGAGGTCAATATTTCCCGAGCGCTCCACTCGATTAGCTTCCCCGCCTCATTCTTGCTCATCGCAGCTCTTAATCCCTGTCCATGTGGATTCTGGGGAGATAAAAAGCGGCGCTGTTCGTGTAGCTCTACCCAGATTACACAATATTTGACTAAGCTTTCAGGGCCCCTGCTCGATCGCATCGATTTGCAGGTCAACGTTCAATCCATCGAATATGATACAATCAAATCCACTCCCATTAACTGCCAAAGCTCCCAAGATCTTCTGGTGGGAGTCCACAATGCGCTGAGTGCTCAAAGCACACGATTTGGCTCAAATGCTCAATGGAATGCGCACATGAGCGCCGATTTGGTTGAGAAATATTGCGTTCTTACCCCAGAGGCTGAAGCCATTCTCAAAAAGGCCTTCGAGACGCTCCATTTGAGCATGCGCGGCTATCACAAAATTTTACGCGTTGCCCGTACGATTGCTGATTTAGAAAATATTGCTATCATCGATGTTCCTCATATCCAAGAAGCCATCATGTATCGATCTTTGGATCAAAGCTTAGAACGGCACCGCCAATGATTCTGGGCATAGGTATCGATATCATTGATATTGATCGCTTTGCTCAATGGCACCGATTGCCCCCCCATCAGTTACAGCGTATTTTTAGCGATGCGGAAATTGCCTATTGCTTGAGCAACCCGACCAAAATCACTGAACGCTTTGCGGTGCGGTTTGCTGCCCGTGAGGCATTTTATAAAGCCTTGTGCCAATATCAGCCTTCACATGCCATCCCTTTTCTAACCCTGTGCAAGCTACTCCAGGTGGACACTTCTTCCCGAGCACCTCAGTTGACCGTTTTATGGGATAAGCTTGATTTTAAAGCAGGAAATAAGCCACTCGTTCACCTGAGTTTATCGCACGCCAAAGGGGCTGCCATCGCCCAGGTAATCATCGAAAAAGACTCAGAGGAATGAGCATTTCTGTTTGACAAATGCTTAAAAGACCGTAATCTAATACTACTTTCCATCTCTCTTTGAATGTAAATCGCGGGGTAGAGCAGTCTGGTAGCTCGTTGGGCTCATAACCCAAAGGTCGCTGGTTCAAATCCAGCCCCCGCAACCAATTTATCTATCTTTTTTTTCTTACTTCACGCATTTTAAAAAATTTAAAATATCAAAAAACACCGCAGCGTACTCTAAAAATAGAGGGTGCAACATCAGCGGTTTTTTTTGTTTGTGTGGTAAAAAAATTCATCACAACATTCATATAAATTATTTTTTTTATTTAATCTTTGATTATGCATTTTCCGCATATGCCCTGATAAATTACGAAAAGCAAGCTCTCGCTTACAGGTCGCACAGTTTACCATTTTTGAACCTTCACCGTGATGGCGCCGTATATGTAATTCCACACATTTTATTCGGCTATCACAGTGGGGACATCTGGCCCCTCCCTTCTTATTTACTCTCTTTTGCGGCCATAATTTTACCACCTCATTATTATCTACTTTATACCCATGTTGCTTATTACCTACATTAAAAAGTTCCAAAAGGAGTTCTGATGCTTCTTCTATTTCAGATTCTTGCGTAAACTCTTGAGCAGAAGAAGTGTCAGGTTCTGAATTGAGAGCAATAAACGCACGTGATTCTAACTCCATAGAGAATGCTATCGAACAAAAGGAAATGAACAAAAAGATCTGCAGGCTATTAATATTCATTTTTCTTTATCATAAGGGGTTTTTTCTTTATTTTTGTCTCTTTTGACACACACGATTTTGTATAATACCATAAGATTCTTAAATGAGGAGTTTCTTTACTTAATCAATTCATTTTTGTAAAGTTTCAAAAAAAATTAATCTTAAAAAAAGGGAACTCTCATGAAATATTATCTAGCAATTATAGCAATGATATGCTCATCTCCTGCTCTGGGCATGAGGGCCTCAAAAGCAATGGATATTCCTCATCACAAAAAACTCAGCCCTTCAAATTCTCCTGCTGATGGACAGCAGTTAAACCAAGAACCGATAGTAGATGGCAATCTCGGCGCCAATCTCCATATAGATGCACTCAATATAGTTATGCATATAAAAGATCACACTGAATACCCTATTGGAGATCCTTTAATAACAAAGCAAATAAATGGCAATATTGAACGATTCAACACATTAATTAAAGATGGACCGAAAGAAGAACAGCTGAGTAATACACTTCTTAAAATGACTTATGAGCTTGCAAAGCTCATGAATGAGAATCCCCGCCATAAGCCTTACTAAATGAATTTTCTAAAAAAATGCGAACGGCATTCATAGAAGTTTAAAGCGAAGAAAGACATCATGATGAAACAACAGTTAATCGCAGTACTTCTTATCAGTACTTATCTATCTGCAATGGAAATAGATCAGCCATTAGCAACAACTGCTTCACCCGCACTCCCCAAAATAATTCTCTCGTTAAAAGATCTTGCTGTCACAGCCATTGCACAAAAACTCATTACTCCTGAAATGCGTGAAAAGTGTCTTAAAGGCTCTTATAATCTACCGTGGAATACGGATGTAGCTCATCTTATTGCGCAAAAGATGGAAGCCTTAACTCCTTTCATAACATCCTTATTATTAAAAGCTCAGATTAAAAAATATGACACTATTCCTTGCACTATCTTAGAGGGCCATACAGATTGGGTAAATTCAGTATGCTTTTCTCCTTCCGGCGATACTCTTGCCTCTGCGTCAGATGACAAAACCATTCTATTGTGGAACATACACACAGGAAAAATATTAAAAATATTACTAGGCCATACAGATTGGGTACGTTCAGTATGCTTTTCTCCTTCCGGCGATACTCTTGCCTCTGCATCAAATGATACAACCATTCAATTGTGGAACCCACACACAGGAAAAATATTAAAAATATTACAAGGCCATACAGATTGGGT
>Ga0364909_10311_pt2 | contig 11618 bp, 13 predicted proteins | sample SorcelJu500001C3_3_FD_206966 | JGI IMG/M metagenome (GOLD analysis project Ga0364909, IMG submission 206966) | Enriched cells from Trout Bog Lake Hypolimnion, Wisconsin, USA - BchlTB.June25.5000.01.C3 | ecosystem: Environmental > Aquatic > Freshwater > Lake > Hypolimnion/Profundal zone | place... | reverse complement strand
TGACAATGGTGCTGGATATTGCGCTTGATTGAACCGGGCAAAGCAGATGACACACGAGAATATATTTAACCCGAAGGGAAGGTGGAACGATGGTTGATATAGAGAATAACGAAGAAGACGCCCTTATCGAAGAATGTGGCATCTGTGGCGGAGACATCATTATTGACAGTTATTGTGAAGAAGAGGATATTGTCTACTGTAATGACTGCGAAGCGGAATTCATTATTCGCTCCGTCGATCCCATCCGTCTCAAGCTGCTCGACGATGACATCGATACCGACGTCGACGACGATGCAGACGATACCTATGATGAAGAATACGATTGATGAACACCGTCGAGGCTGCCTCTCTCCTGTTGCCGGGCGGTTTTACTAATCTTTTTCCCCAAAGGTGTTGAAGAATGAATTTTCTTAATCTGCCGTCTAACAAGCCTCCCTATATTCAGGCGAAAGCGGTTGTTTTACCGATCTCCTATGGGGGGACCAGCCGGGCTGACCGGGCCGTCGACAAGGGACCCGAAGCAATCCTTCAGGCCTCTCAATTGCTTTCCACTTATGATGTGGAAACCAATACCGATGTCAGTGAACTGAGCATTCATACCCTTGAGCCTTTAACCTGTCCGGAAAGTCCCCTGGAAGCCACAGAGGAGATATTCATTCAGGCTGCCCAGCATTTCAAGAAAAACAAACTGGTCGCCAGTATCGGCGGCAGCCATCTTGTCAGTCTGGGACTGGTCCGCGCGGCTCAGGAACAGCATGGCAATCTCAGCGTTCTTCATTTTGGGGCCCATCCCCATCTGGTTGCCGACACTGCCACCTGCGATGAAACCAGCGTCATGGCGAGGATTCGGGAGATATGTCCGGTTTCGCATATTGGAATCCGCAGCATGACCAAAGCCGAGCGAGGCAAGATCCACCTCGATAATCTGGTCGTTGCCCGCGACATCTATAATAACGGCCTCAACGCGGCGGCGGACGCTATTGACCTCCTCAGTGATAAAGTCTATATCGCCATTCATCTCGATGTCCTTGATCCGGCTTGCATGCCCGCTGTCACTCGACCGGAACCGGGCGGGCTTGACTGGTATACGCTGAATGCACTGATACGCATGGTATCTCGGGAAAAATCCATTGCCGGTTTTGACATCACCGGCCTGGTGCCTCAAAAAAACGAGATGCATGCCCAACTGCTGGCGGCAAAACTGGTCTATAAGACGCTGATCTGTGTCCTGCAGAACAATCTCTGAGAGCTGAAAACCCTTGCGGCACAAATGGGGCTCATCATGTAATGAGCGCCATTCGTGCCAGTACCTCTTTGATCTTCGCCAGACCTCTCTCCTTTGCAGTCTTGATTTCTCCCGTCCCTCAAACTGCCGCCTGATTGTGCGCCAAGTGGCGGTTTCTTGCAATCTGTTCTCTCTTCAGTCACCGTTGCACCTCGCAGGTTGAACGTTTCTGCCGGGCATGGCGGGACTTCATTGCCAGTGTGGTCGAGGGTCGCACGATGTCACTAGGACCTCTGGTTCAAGCTGTCCATGTACTCTTCCCATTCCACAGGGAGGGAGGATTTTTTTTTGATGTTGCATTCCTTGCAGCAGGGAACGAGGTTATCCTTGGTGCTGCGGCCGCCGCGGGCAAGGGGAATGACATGGTCCATGGTGAGATTTTTAAATTCTACCTTCTGGCCGCAGTACCAGCAGGTGCCGGTCGAAGTTTTCTGCTGCCACCAGCGGCTGCGCCGCAGTTCCCTGGCCTTGCTGCGTTCGACCCGGATGAGGGCTTCATCGATACTGTCGAGGGAAAAGAAATCGTTGATCATGAGGCCAGCTCGCCGAGCAGGAGTTGCCGCACCCGGCCGACAAGGTAGAGTGATCCGGCCACGCAGATTAGATCCTCGGCTCCAGCCGTTGCCATGGCCATCGCCAGGGCCTGCTCGACGGTGTCGGCGCAACGGGTTGTGCGGCGCTGCGACGGCGGCAATTGCGTATAGAGAGCGTCAGGGGACGCGGAACGCACCGATTCGGCCTGGGTGAAAATAACTTCTGTTGTCAGCTTCATCAGTTCCAACAGGGCGGGTTGTAGCAGTTTGTCCCTCATGTTGCCCCAGACGAGCAGGAGGCGTCTGCGTGGATATTCTTGCCTCAGGCTATGGTATAAGGCTTCCACGCCCGCCAGGTTATGGGCGCCATCCAGCAGAAAGCGCAATTGTTGGCCTTGCGCCGCAAGGGAAAACATCTCCATGCGGCCGGGCCAGCGAACCTGTTGCAGGCCGTCCACCAGGGCGTCCGTGGAGATGGAAAAATGGCTGGCCAGCAGTTCCAGGGCGGCCAGGGCCAGGCTGGTGTTGATTGCCTGGTGTGCACCGGCAAGGACCAAGGGCAGGTTGGTGCGGGGAGGACCCTTGATCGGGAAATAATCGAACCCTCCGTGGCGGTTGCGGTGCCCGTAAAAATGCCGTCCATACATGGACAACGGACTTTTTTGCTCATGACAGCGCTGCCTGATCACCGGTACAGCTTCAGGCGCCCTGCCTGAAAACACCACGGGGATTCCTGGTTTGACAATGCCCGCCTTTTCCCCGGCAATGGCAGCCAGGGTTGTACCCAGGTATTGTTCGTGGTCTCTGCTGATGTCGGTGATAATCGAAAGCAGGGGCGTCACCACGTTGGTTGCATCGAGTCGACCGCCCATGCCGGTTTCCAGAATAACTGTATCGGCCCCCTGTTCCTTAAACCAAAGCAGGGCCAGGATGGTGGTGCATTCAAAATAAGTGGGCGCTGCGCGGCCGGCCAGGAAGGTCTGGAGTCGGGCAACCAGTTGGGTGAAATCGGCCTCGGTAATAAAATCAGCCCCTATCCGGAACCGTTCGCGCACCGAGCTTAAGTGCGGTGATGAATAAAAACCGGTGCGGTAGCCCGCAGCCGAGAGAATCGCCAGGAGGGTGGCACCCACGGATCCTTTGCCGTTGGTCCCGGCGACATGGATGATCTTGAACTGATTCTGGGGGTTGCCGAGTTCTGCCAGCAGGCTCTCGGTAGTTTCAAGGCCGAGTTTGATTTTGAAGAACTGGAACTGGTCCAGGTATGCCACTGCTTCCTGATAGTTCATAAGGAGAAGTGGGAGCGGTTCTCGGTGTCGGGGCAGGGGCGCCAAGGAGTACTGAGCATGAAACGGATTATCCGAGAATCTCCAGTTTGGCGTAATCGAGATGGAGGATTTTACCGCCATGACGGTCAAAGAGGACCTCGACTCGGCGCGGCCCCGGGATACTGGTGACCCTGCCAATCCCGAAAAAATCATGACGTACCTGCATACCTTCGCTGTAGACCACCCGGGCCGATTCGACTTTGGCCAGGGGCACGGCGCTTGCGGTGGTTCCGGCAGTCTGATGGTAGTGGCTGGTAAAGGGGGCTGCGGTTGCTGCCGCCTGATCGATTGTATTGTACAGACCGGGACTGACTTCCCGCAAAAAAGGCGACATCGAGGCTCGCAGATGTTGCCGGTCCGGGGTCATCAATTCCTTGGGGTAGGTGAGGAAGAGCTGTTGCCTTGCCCTGGTGGCGGCAACATAGAGCAGACGCCGTTCTTCTTCCCACTGGTCACCGGGGGTGGCATTCTGGTGCGGAAACCGTCCCTCGGCCAGGCCGATGACAAAAACCGTGTCCCATTCCAGACCCTTGGCCGAGTGGATAGTGGAGAGGATCAGCCGGTTCTCGTCGGTTGCGGCCTCCGCCGTACCGCCCTCCGGTGGATCCAGGGTGGTATCGTCAACAAAGGACTGGAGATCGCCGTACTCGGCAATCAGAATTTTGATCTGGTCCAGCTCCTTGCGGCGCTTGGGGTAATCGTCGTAATACATCTTCTCGAAAATAGGTTCATAGTATGCCATCACCAGATCAAACTGATCCGACGGGGTCAACTCGGCCTGGGTGAGGCGCTGCAGAGTTTCGTGGAGTTTCTCGAACTGCGCTTTCCAGGCAGGAGCAGGGCGGTAGGCGGCCAGTGCGGCCAGCGGGGTGTCGGATTCCCTGAGGCAGTGCAGGATCTTCTGCACGGTTTTAGGCCCGACCTTTTCCAGTTGCAGGAGGATGCGGTTCCAGGAGAGATGGTCCCATGGATTGATTAGTACCCGGAAAAAGGAGAGCAGGTCTTTGATATGGGCCGATTCGGTCAGCTTGAGGCCCCCGCGTTTGTCGAAGTCAATGGCATGACTGGCCAGTTCAATCTCCAGTTTGTAGGAATGGTACCCGGAGCGAAAGAGAACGGCGATCTGATTCAAGGGGATGTCTTCCCGCCGTCGTTGCTCAATCTGTTGGACGATAAAGCGTGCTTCCGCCGCCTCATTGGGCGCAACGAGCACCTGCGGCCGGATGCCGCCAGTGACGCTGGTGAACAGGGTTTTGGTGAATTTTTTTTCGGCGTTGGCGATGACCGCGTTGGTCAGCTGGAGAATGGGGGCGGTGGAGCGGTAGTTTTCTTCCAGTTTGATGATTTTTGTCCCGGGAAACTGATCGGAAAAGCGCATGATGTTGTAAAAATCGGCGCCGCGAAAACTGTAGATCGACTGAGCGTCGTCACCAACCACCATGACGTTTTGGTGGTGATAGGCCAGCAAACGGACGATCTCGGCCTGGAGTTGGTTGGTATCCTGGTACTCATCAACCAGGATGTACCGGAAACGATGCGACAGCTCGCTGCGGGCCTGCTCCGACTGTGCCAGCAGCAGCTTCCAGTTGACGAGCAGATCATCGTAATCCATCAGGCCGTGGTCGCGCTTAAATTGGTTGTAATGCTCCTTGATTGTATAGATGTCATTAATAAATTCTGACAGATGGATATGGTCGTTGTAGACGAGGTCTTTAATGGTGGTTGATTTGTTGATCGCCCCGGATATAAGGTTGATGATGACCCGCTTTGAGGGAAAGCGTTTGCCTGCCCCAGCCATGCCGAGCGACGATTTGATCAGATTGATGATGCCTTCGGCGTCCCCCCGGTCGAGAATAGTGAAGTTGGCGCTCAAGCCGAGGTGATGGCCATAGTGGCGGAGCAGGATGTTGGCGGTGGCATGAAAGGTGCCGCCCGTGACTCGACGGCTGGACTGGTCCGTCAGCTGTCCGGCCCGGTAGAGCATTTCCTGGGCAGATCTTCGGGTGAAGGTGAGCAGGAGGATCGATTCCGGCGGTATGCCCTGTTGGATCAGATAGGCCATCCGGTAGACAAGGGTGCGGGTCTTGCCGCTGCCGGCCCCGGCAATCACCAGGATGGGGCCGTCGCCATGGGTGACGGCGGCGTATTGAGCGGGGTTCAGGACTTCGGGGGTAATGGTGGCTGCGGGTGCGGACGGAAGTTGCTGCTCGGAGCTCAGTACATGTTGGGATCGCATACCCTTCTTCTACCACAGAGGGGGCAGCGCTGCAATGGGTGTTGACATTTAGGGATGGGACTGAGTAAAGTCGCAACGAAAATTTTGCTGTTCCTGTGCACGGTTTAACGTGTGGGAATTATTCAAGTCTTTATTGGCAGCGACGGTCGTGTCTGTTTTGGCCAAGACTGCCGGAGAAGAGACAATATATTGACACCTGAGCAGGATGCCAATGATACAGCCAGAACAGATATTTACCAGCAAAACACTCCAGGCTCTGTTTCCGCCGGAGCGCAGCCATGATTTTTTTGATGCCCTGTTTGGCGATGCCAGTGAAGGGGCCTATGATATTGCCCTGGTCTTTGAGGGCTATGACCAGGCGGGCCAACACCTCAATTTTCTTCTCAATCTCCATGAACGGCCGGGGCGTTGTCTGGCCTGTAATCTCACTTCTGGTTTGCCCCAGGTTTTTTCCCGGCACCCGGTGATCAATATCAAGGGGTTGGTGGAGGAGATCGAAAAGCTGTTGGCGGGGGCGATGGTGTGTGCGAGCTGGAAATTAGGGCATACTATCCAGAAAGGGCGGTCGTTGCACTGCATCCCTCTGCAGATTCAATTGCGCCAGCCGTAATTCCCAGGGACCGGCAGAGCGGAGTTCCTCAGTTGATGGCGACCTGTGCCCTGCCGTTGGCCTTGGCCTGATAGAGAATATCATCCGCTCTTTCCATCCAGGTGCCAATATCCATCCCGTTCTTCCATTCGGAAAGCCCGATACTGACTGCCAGTTTTCCGGCATCGGTGACAATGCCCAACTGCTCAACGGCCACGCAGAGCCGTTCAGCCAGATGGCGGGCATCTTTCATGTTGGTGTCCGGGAGCACGAGGAGAAACTCGTCACCGCCCATGCGAACCAGCAGGTCCGTGAGCCGGATCTGCTTCTTGAGGGCTTCAGTAACCTGCTGCAACACCTTGTCGCCCATTAAATGCCCCATGCAATCATTGACCGCCTTGAAATGGTCCAGGTCGAGGGCCGCCAGGGTGAGCGGGTGGCCGTGGCGGTTGGCCTGCTCGACAATAGAGCCGATGCGTTCAGCAAAGACAAAACGGTTAGGCAGGCCCGTCAGGTTATCCTTGCGTGCCTGGGCGAAGAGTTCTTCATATTCCAAAGCTCGTTTCAAGGGTTCCGCCAGAATCACCAGCGATTCGTCAATGAATCGCAGTTCCTCTTCCGAAAGGGGTTTTCCTTTGCGCAAGAGTACCAGGTGTCCGCAACCCTCGGCCGAATCAAAAACCCACTTATGCACATGGAACCCCTCGGAAACAATACCTGTCGCATTGTCCGGGGATTGTTCCAGCGTTTCCTGGGCGAGCTTGATAGCCAGTCGCCGTTTGGGACCGTGATAGGAACAGAACATGTGCATGCGCTGGCGGCAGGGGTTGTTATAGCCGATGAGTTCATGACCGATAAATTCCATGAGCCAGATTGAATAGGCTTCGATCATGGCCGGAAGGTCGAGAATGCCGGCCATCCGTTGGTAAAGGGAATTGATTTTTTTCAGCTGTTCGGATTGATGCCGGTAATGCATCAACTCGGAGAGCAGGTTTTCCATGTCGGCGGCAGGGAGGGCCTTAGCTTGATTTTCCGGTGTTTTTATGTTCATAAGATTCACTTGGTCGGTAGCGATAGCATAACAGGGGGACGGCGCATCCCTTGCCTCTGTATCAATATATGCGAGAATTATGCCTGATTTCCTGGATGGCGTTTTTTGTTTAATAGCAATATGTTATGCCGGTTATCATACTGGTGGGCAGGGTGGTTGTCAGGATGGCAAGATTTTGTGTCATGATTTCGACACGGGGTTGGGTGTGCTGGCTATGCCTCGCTTGAGCCCTCGAAGGGCGGTGCGAAAAGGGGGCTTTTTCTTGTAGAGAATGTGCCGATTCTCCAGACGTCATTCCAAATTTTTTGTAAATTTTATGGGTGATTTGTTGCAATTGGGTCAGATGTTTGTTGTCGGCTTGAGCGGTTGCGAGGTCCAGCGTGATCATTGGATCGTCGAGGCGATTCAGCGCGATAAGCTTGGCGGAGTTATTCTGTTTGACCGCAATGTGGACACCTCGGTGCAGAATATTTCTTCGCCGCAACAGCTCAAGCGACTGGTGCTGAGTTTGCAGCAGTATGCTGAACAATCGTTATTCATAGGCATCGACCAGGAAGGGGGAAGGGTGTGTCGCCTCAAGGAGCGGGACGGTTTTGCCGTTTCGGTCAGTGCCGCCGACCTGGCCGCGCAGGGTGTCGTCGCCACCAGGAAGGAGGCGGCCAGGACGGCAGCCCAGTTGGCCGATCATGGCATTACGCTTAATTTCGCTCCAGTTGTGGATCTGGATATCAACCCGGATAACCCGATAATCGGCCGGTACCAGCGAAGTTTCGGCACGATGCCGGAAACGGTTGTCAGTCATGCGGCGGCTTTCATCGAAGCGCATCACCAGCAGGGTGTTGGTTGCTGCCTGAAACATTTTCCTGGACACGGGAGTGCCGGTAGTGACTCACACCTCGGTTTTGTCGATGTTACGGAGTGTTGGCAACCGATTGAGTTGGAACCCTACCGCCGGTTAATCAACCTGGGCTACAGTGACGGAATTATGACAGCGCATCTGGTGCACCGTGGCCTTGACCCTGCGGGAAAGCCTGCCACCTTATCCTCCGCTATAATAAGCGGGACGCTGCGCCAGCAACTCGGATTCACCGGGGTTGTCTTCAGTGACGATCTGCAGATGCGGGCGATCAGCAAGGGGTGGAGCTATGGGGAGGCGGTGCAGCAGGCCGTTCTGGCCGGGGTGGATGTCCTTGTTGTCGGCAACAATCTCGATCCGCGGCCGGATGTGGTCCAGGTCGGTATCCAGGCCATTGATGCGTTGCTTGACACGGGCCGGATTGATGAAAAGCGTATACGCGACTCATTGCAACGGATTGCTCTTTTGAAAGAAAAAATAGCGGGAAAACACTCATGGAAGCATATCGGCCCACCCACAGCCTAGTGATCGGCTATCTTGTCTGGCTGTTCGGATTTATCGGCGCGCATCGGTTCTATTATGGAAAACCGGTATCCGGAACGATCTACTTCTTCACTCTCGGCCTCTGTTTCATCGGCTGGATTGTTGATTTTTTTCTTATTCCCGGCATGGAAAGGGAGGCCGACATTCGGTTTCTCCCCGGGCCGATCGATTATAACCTCGCCTGGCTTCTCCTGGTCTTTCTCGGCGTTTTTGGAGTTCACCGACTGTATATGGGCAAAGTATGGACCGGAATCCTCTATCTGCTCACCTTCGGCCTCTGCGGACTGGGGTATATCTACGATATGTGGACCTTGAACGATCAAATCACCCTGATCAACGGCGCGGACCGATAAGCCGCCGTCTTTGGATTATTTATCTCACCGTGCCATCAGTATTGGGAGTGCTATTGTGTTTCCTGTTGTCACGAAAAGGCAGGCTGCGGTATAAGCTTGCCCAAGGAGGATTTGCCCATGGAAGAACAGAGCGGGTGCAGGCCCGAAATCACCTATCCCTGCCAGTGGCAGTACAGGATTATTGGTGAGGATCGGGCTGCCATGCATCAGGCCATTATCACCTCGGTGGCTGCTTCGACCTGTACCATTGCTGATGCCAACAGCAGTTCCGGCGGACGGTATCTCAGTCTCAGTCTGGAGGTCACTGTACATGACGATGCCGAGCGGCTGCGGCTCTATCAGCTTTTAGCCGGACATCCGGCGATACGGATGGTGTTATGATTGACCCAACTATGAGCCAGGACCGATGTTTGGTGGAGAGTAAACTGATCCCGGTCATGCGGGAGGCGGTGGTTACCGTGCAGATCATCCTCTTCAAAGTGCTGCGGCAGAGTGTTCATGACCGCTATGTCGACCAGGCCGAACCCTATGACGCCCACCTGGCAGGAGCCGTAATCAATAATCTCTTTGGCACCCAACCGCTGGACGAAGCAGTCGTCATCTTTGCCCGCAGCAACCGGGAATTGGTTGAACGGGAACTGCGGGAACTTGCCGACCGTTGCGGTCACCTGGTGCCGGTGCTCACCGATGCCCTGCGCATGAAAACCCTCTGCGACAACCAGGAGGGGATTCATTCCATCCCGAGCCTGCTGATGGCCAAGGCCCTGGGGATTTTGCAGGAAGAACGCCCCCTGCCTCTGCCGTCCACCTTTATGACCCAGGTGCGCTCTCTGGCGGCGGACTATGGTCTGGTGGAACCGATGCAGACCATGTCACCTCCTGAAATGCCACCAGCGTAGTTCTCAGGACCCGCTCGTTGCGTCTTCCCGCCGGAAGAACAGCAGCATTATTCCGTAGCGATCCATCATCCGCGTTTCTCTTGGTTCAGGATTTGGAGGGCAATTTTTGCTGCCCGGTCTGAAGCCCCTGGTTCGCCCAATCGTTGTTGCACCTCCTTGAGCCCTTCTTGGAGGGTTTCCCTTGCCGGTTGCTGTTCAAGCAATACCTTAAGTTCTTGTGCTATCCTCCCAGGGGTCACCTCGTCCTGGAGGAGCTCAGGGATGATGGCCCGGTCGCCGATCAGGTTGACCAGGGAAAACCAGGGCAGATGCCGTACCAGCAATCTTCCCAAGATATAGGTAAGGCGGGAGGTGCGGTAGGTGGCGACCATCGGGGTGCCGAGGATCGCCAGCTCAAGGAGCACCGTGCCCGAGGCGGCCACCACGGCATCGCAGGCCGCCATCAGGGCGTAGCGGTCCTCGCTGATCACCCGGAAATCCCTGCGACCGTTCCAGGCGGCAAGGCCGTTCTCGTCCAAAACCTGGCGGGTAAGGGTCGAGGCCTGGGGGATGAGAAAAGTATAGGCCTCGGGGTTGTCCCGGGCCAGAAGTTCGGCAGCGAGAAAATCAGGGAGCAGGGCAGCCACTTCTTTGTTGCGACTACCGGGAAGGAGACCAATCAATTTCTTGGCGGGATCGATCCGGTGCAGAGCGAGAAAATCCGCCCGTTCCATTTGCGGCTTGACCGCATCCACCAGGGGGTGGCCGACAAAGTCAACGGTACAGTCATAACGGGCATAAAACTCCTGTTCAAAGGGCAGGATGACCGCCACCCGGGTGGTCAATTGTTTGATGGTGTGCACCCGGCTGCTCCGCCAGGCCCAGATCTGGGGGCTGATATAATATAAAATCGGGATGCCGAGTTTTTTGGCCGTGGCCGCCAGCCAGAGATTGAAATCCGGATAATCGATGAGGATAAGGAGCGCCGGGCGCTGGCGTTGCATGTGGTCGATCAACGCTCGGCGGGCCTGGAGGATGTCTGCCAGATGGCTGAGCACCTCGGTCACCCCGACCACTGCCAGTTTGGCGGCGTCACAGAGCATTTCCACCCCGGTTCGCTCCAATTCCCTGCCACCCATGCCGCAGAAGCGCAAGCTCGGCATGCGCGCCTGCATGGCCCGGACGAGACTGGCGCCGTGCATGTCACCCGATGCCTCTCCCGCCACGATCATCACCTGCCCCTGGAGATGTTGTTGTCCCTCGCCCATGGTCATTCCCGGTCCAAGTTGCACCAGCCCAGGGGCAGAGGCCTCAACAAATCGGTTCGTCCCTCCGCGGTGAGGAGCTGTTCGACCCGCTGCCGGTTGCTGTTGATCTGCTCAATCACCTGCAGGGCAACATCCAGGGCCCGCCGCCCCTCCTCTCCGGCGACTGCGGGCCGGGTGCGATGGCGGACATGCTTGATGAAATCGCGCAGTTCCAGTTCCAGGGCATCCTGGTCTTGAAAAGAGGATTTGCTGATATCGGGTACCGGATTGGAGCCATCGGTTCCGGGTTTCAATTGAACCGTCATGATTTCTTTTTTACCGAAGTCAATCGACAAATACTGACCCGGCTGAAAAATTCGCATTCGTCGCATGTTCTCCAGGGAAATCCGGCTGACCGTTATATTGGCGGTGCAGCCGTTCTGGAAGATAATGCGGGCATTGGCGATATCGGTCAGCGGAGTGATCACCGGGGCCCCGGCGGTCAGGATGGAGACAATCGGGGAAGAAACGATGGAGAGGATGATGTCGATATCGTGGATCATCAGGTCCAGGACCACATCGACATCAGTGCCCCGATCTTTGAACACGGCAAGGCGATGGGCTTCAATGAACAGGGGATGGGTGAGCAGCGGCTGCATCGCCAGGACCGCGGGATTGAATCGCTCCAAATGACCCACCTGGAGAATGCGCTGCTGTCT
>Ga0364909_10299_pt3 | contig 11681 bp, 11 predicted proteins | sample SorcelJu500001C3_3_FD_206966 | JGI IMG/M metagenome (GOLD analysis project Ga0364909, IMG submission 206966) | Enriched cells from Trout Bog Lake Hypolimnion, Wisconsin, USA - BchlTB.June25.5000.01.C3 | ecosystem: Environmental > Aquatic > Freshwater > Lake > Hypolimnion/Profundal zone | place... | reverse complement strand
GGGGTGATGTTCGGGTCACCCGGGGAAATATACACTGAAGGTACAGAACCTTCAGTGAAGTAATCAAGCTGAAATTCCTGCTTCTGCAACCCGGATATGATAGGCAGCAGCGCTCGTTCCACTGGCGGGAAACCATACGGGGACTCCCTGTTAGGCTTCAAAGGTGCGTACAGCATCACATCAGAGCGGAAAGTGTTAATTTCCGACCCGGTAAGACCATAATCATCAATATCAGTGCCCCGCATCATGGACACATAGTCACTACGAGGTACACCGTACAAGTATTGCTGATATGCGGGGGCTGGTGGGGAAGGGTGACCGCCGTGCATGTTCAGAAGAGGTCTAATTGTTGGTCCACTGACCAGTTTAATATGATCGAGGTCTGATCCGAGCAGTCCCCGTCCCAGTCCAGACCCGTATTTAGGCCGGAAAACCAGTGAAAGCGCGTCATAGACGAAGATTTCTTCAAGAAGAGCTTCCATCCATGTATGGAAAGACCAGTAATCGGGGTCTGGGTGCTTGAAAAAACGGGTGGCGAGCATTTTACGCTCCCCGAAATCCCGCATAGCCTTCTTATCACCCTGATACGCTTTCGCAGCATCAGTTGTCAGCTCAATTGACCATTCCAAACCCAGGATTTCATCTTTCCGCAGTTCAATACACTGTCTGGCAACAGAATACTTCTGGGAAAGAGTGTTCAACTGGTCGAAACTGGCTAGTTTAAGCCCTTCCGTGCCAGGTGGGGTGGGAAGGTTCCATCCAACCCGGTACTCCCACAATCTCGGGTCAGGGAACAGTGCACCGGGTGGGTTTTCATCAACCGGAACAGGGTTGATAGGTGACATGGGGCCGAAAGCACCATCAGTGAAAGTCCGTGATGGTTTCGGCAGGAAAGGCCCATACGTGTTCGCGTATGAGTTCGTGTTCTGCATCATCTGCGCCGCCGCAGGTGATACTCTGCCCCATCCGGAGGATTGCGGTGTGGCAGTGGGACGTGACCCGCCTCGTATAGCTTTAAAAGCGGCGGCTATTGCCTCAGGGCGTGCCATATGAAGCTCCCGCCCCTCAGTTTATAACCAACTGCCCGGCTACCAGAACAGGAATTTCCGGGCTGTCAGTGATTTTGAGATAGATAACGTATGTCCCCAATGAAAGAGTGATAACCCCACCAGGACCGACAAGGCATTTAGCGTTATACGGGTAAAGAACATTAGGTGAATCAGACTCCCACACCCCCGCCACCCAATCCCCGGAACCGGGGATCTGAGTGGGGGTGGGCATGAAAGCGAACTGAAGAGTATCCGACGTTGGGTTGTAAGGAACACCAGCTTTAGTCACATTCACAGGAATGATGACATATTCCAGAGAAAGGTGCGACAGCAGGAGAACTTCAAATCCCACAGACCACTCACTTTCCGGCACAGCTAGACTCCAAACGTTTTTCATCCTGCCCGCCAGTTTGTTTTCGCTGAAGAAATAACCCACTGTGTGCGGGCATAATCCAGCCTGAATTTGAAATCCTCTACAGCAGGTGACGGCGGATTCTGAACCACACCACCCGGGTTTGAAATTGTTCGCCCACCATGCGGCAGCAAAGGCTGACGTGCCTGAACAGGCCGGTGCAACGGTGGGGCTGAACTACCGGTAACAGGGTTATGAACCGGTGCACCCGGATTGTTTACAACCCGTCCACGTACCGGGAGGGATGGCCGGATACGGATAGGTCCATGAAGTGGGTAAACTTTAGGACCAGGCGATGGAACAAAAACCGGTATACCCGGATTACTGCTAACCCGTCCCCTTACCGGAAGCGGACGACGAGCCTGAATAGGCCCAGCAAGCGGGTAAATCTTAGGCCCAGGATTCGGAACCGGAATACCAGGGTTAAACCCAGCACGCCCACGAGGTGGCGGGATAATCCGGGACCGAACCGGACCTTGAAGCGGATAGACCTTCGGGCCTATTGACGGTGGGAGAACACCCGGGTTACTGTAAACTCGTCCCCGTGTATTAGCGGGGATACGGGAACGAACCGGACCTGTAAGCGGGTAAATCTTAGCCGGAATAACAGGTGCAACTACTGCAACCGGGATACCCGGATTACTTTTTACCCTGCCCCGTATTGACAGCGGGACGGTTGCTTTAACCGGATGAGTAATCTGCCGGAAAACAGGCCCCACAGTGGGGTTATGAACCGGCCCGCCACTATTACCAGCTATCCTGCCCCGTATCGGCAGGGATGGCCGGATACGGACAGGGGAACGGAACGGGTAGAAAGGTGGGCCGAAAGTGTACGGCAGCGGGTTGCTGACTATCCCGCCAGCATTACTGTTAACCCGGCCACGTATCGGCAGAGAAGGCCGTATACGGATCGGGGAAGTAGCCTGACGGAAAACAGCCGGTGGGTTATTAACCGGACCACCCGGATTACTGTAAACCCGGCCTTTACTGAAAACCTGCGGGATAACAGCCCGAACCGGATGAACAGCTTGCCGGAAAACCGGACCCTGAACTGGGTTTCTAACCGGTGCCCCAGTATTGCCGGCTTGCCTTCCAGCTCTAGGTCCCCACTCCGGAAGACGTGCTCTAACCGGACCTTCAAGCGGAGTAACCGCTGGACCAGCGGTTATAAGGAAAACTGGACCGCCTGGATTACTCCCGATCCTGCCGGCCCGTGGCTGAAGGAGCGGGATTCGAGCCCGAACTGGACCCTGAAGTGGGGTTAGTTTCGGTCCACTGACAGGGTTACGGACAAGCCCGCCAGGGTTACCGTAAACCTTCCCGCGTGGCGGGAGAACCGGATGAACACGAACCGGTGACCGGAATGGATAGAAAACCGGCCCAATAGTATAAGGAAGCGGGTTGCTAACCAGCCCACCCGGGTTACTGTTTACCCGGCCTCTGATAGGAAGAGGCTGACGGGCACGAACAGGCCCATGCAACGGGTAAACAACCGGACCCGCAGTTGGATTCAGTATAGGTGCGCCAATGTTACCACTGACGTGACCTTTACTGAAAACCCGTGGGACTCTAACCCGAATAGGTGCAGTGGCCGGCGTGAATACAGAACCAACTGTGGGGTTCTGAACCGGGCCACCATTGTTACGGTAAACCCGGCCTTTAGAGAAAGTTTGTGGTATCCGTGCCTGAATAGGACGGACAGCCTGGGTGAATACAGGACCCGTAGTGGGGTTCTGTACCGGTGCCCCACTATTCCGGTAGATCCGGCCTTTAGAAAAGACTAGCGGGATTCGAGTCCGTGCCGGCGCAGTAGCCTGAACAAAAACAGGACCCGAAGTGGGGTTCCTGACAGTCCCGCTGTTAGAAGAAACCCGTCCCCTGAGAACAGGCTGAAGCGGGAAACGTGCCTTAACAGGCTGTGTGAACTGCCGGAAAACAGGACCGGAACTGACCCCACCGGCAAACAAACTGCCAGGGTTAGAACTGATCCGTCCCCGGATGGGGACCTGCACATGAGAATGAACAGGTGAAATCTGATGAAGAACAGGTCCACTGGACGGCGGATTACTTACCAAACCGCCAGGGTTACGGTAAACCCGCCCCTTAGAGAAAACCTGCGGTATACGAGCCTGAGCAGGTACAATAGCCTGCTCAAAGAAAGACCCAGATGACGGGTTTCGTACCGGGGCACCCGTGTTAGAGCTGATCCGGCCTGTGCGAATCTGGCGGGGCGGCAGAACAGCCCGCACTTCACCTTGCAACGGGTAAACAGGAGGACCGCGAACCGGGTTAACAACCGGGCCGCCCTTATTACCGGACAAACGTCCAGCGAAAGGCTTCCACGGTGGGAGAACAAACTGTACCGGTTTTTTAAGCGGAGTAAGAACCGGTCCTTTAGAAGGATTGTTAACCGGGGCACCTTGAGTGCTGATCCCGTAAACCCGGCCCCGGACAGCGTTCATCCCAATAGGCTGCTGGGGGAGGTGAGCCCTGATAGCCTGACGGGCAGGGTAGAAAGGTGCCGGAACAACCACAACAACAGTGGTAACTGGTACGCCGGGGTTTGAGTAAACCCGGCCATGAGGTCCAGTGCGGGGAATTTTAGCTTGCGCCGGGGTGATAGCCTGCTCAAAAAACGGCCCACTAGTTGGGTTAGCGGGAAGCGGGCTGAACTTGATAGTCCGGCATATACCACGACGATTATATTGCGCTGATGGGACTTTAGCGCGAACAGGCCCGTCTGGCGCGTAAAGAGGTGCCGGGAATTTAAGCGCCTGAAGAGTACCTTTATTTGACCCTATTCGGCCCCGTGGGGCAGTACGGGCTATTCTCGCCTGAACAGGTCCACTTGGCAGTTTAAAATGCGGGCCAGTAGAAGGGTTGTTAACCTGACCGCTGTTCCACATCACCCGCCCGGAAGCGTATGTGTTTGATGTAGTAACAGCCATTAGGATTCACCGCTTTTAAGGGTGAAAATCATCCTCACCCTCCGATCAGCAGCAAACCCTCCTGAACTATCATTCCTTAATCAATTGACATGGATATGACCAGGGTAACCTGTATTATACTGACTGTAACCTGCACCTCTTGATGCGATACGCGCCCGGCGAGGCTGACCGAACCCAACAGAAACAACGACAACAGGTGGTGCGGGGATAATTTCCACCGCTGTAAGACCAGTACCTCCAATAGATGCAGTACCGACCGCCTGCGCTACCGTAGCGGTAGTCAACGTGTTAGCTTCCATAACTACTTCAGTGTCACCGTCACCACCGATCACCTGTGAAAACTGATCAGTAGCAGCCGCAACTGCAATAGCGGAACCGTTAAAAGATCCCAGTGAAGCAACCACCTGGGAACCGGTTTTAGCGGGAGTGACTGATACGGTGGTGGTAGTACCGGTTGCGGTCTGTGCGTTCAGCGCAGCTTGTACCGCCTGAGCGGCAGTGTTCGCCGCATTCACGAACGCGATAACATGCACATTCGGATCGGTAATAGTTAGTGCACCCTGAGTGACAGTAATCGTCTGCGCGGAAGGAGCTGCACCCGCATCCATAGCCCACACGCCAGCCCAGCCATTACTGTTAAACGTGGAGCCCTTCAGTTTCGTCCATGTTCCGCCTGAACCGGTTACCGTACAACTGGTTATTGTCCCGCCAGCAGAGTTACCTATCAATACCAGCGCAACCAGTAGTTCATTAGGTTCCGGGGTGAAACTGGGGCTGGTGTAAGCCGCCGCACCCGGCGGGGATGGGCTGAGAGGCATCCGGATAAACTGCTGCACACCTGTGGAACCAGGTGGGGCGATCCCGATAACCATTCCGGATTGGAAAGTGGAAGTCCGGGAATGGGTGAACAAATGGGTGGAACAAGCCGCCGCTGCTGGTGCTGATGTTTGATGCGCGCAGTAAGTTTGCGCGAACCCAGCCGCCAACTGATCCACATCAAGCGTGAACGTACCCGGCACTGTCCAGGTCGTTGATGCGGAAGCCCCCGCTGCCACACATGCGGCGATAACGAAACATCCCGCTGGCATCCCACCGCAACTAGCGGTCATTGTGCCGGCAAGGGCTGACACACCACCATCTGTCCAGACAATAGGTGTACTGCCACCTGAGTCGGACAAATCATACAAAACAGCGGTGATAACCGCATCAATAGCGGTGCCGGTTTCCGCACCATTAAACGTGGGGAAAGAATCAGAACCGGTAGCGGTTTTTGTGTAATAAGCGGTGACTGCACGAGCTGAACCAGTGATCGAATTAGAAAGCGTCCACCCACCTGGTGTGGCACCCAATGCTCCTGTGGTTGTACCGAAAACAGTAACAACAGCGAGAATCAGATGGTTAACAAGTGGTGCGGAAGCGGTCGGCCATGCGGTGGGGGTAACTGTTGCGGTGGCAGCAGCGAAAACAGTTGATTTAAGGGTGGGGGTTCCATTACTGGAAACGGTCATAACCCCTCCTGATCAAACCTCCTGTTTAACTTGACATCATTGAAGCGCTATAAGTGGGAGGTCCCGGTGGTCCACCGCCACCACCACCCTCAGTGAACAGAACATGATAAACGTTAACGGACAATGCGACACTGTAAGTCACTACCCCAGGTGCAACCGACCCTGACCCAGTCGGGGTTTTATAGCATGATCCATCATAAAGAGGATGCCATGAAGTGGAACCCACATAACCGGAATCCAGGTCCGTCGTCCACCCCGCCGGCGCGGTAGTAGTAATGGTGGTGTTAGCCAAAGTTGCGTAAAGCCCATTACTTAGCACAACTGACAAATCATTAGAACCAGTAGCGGTAGCCGCACCTGGTTGTGCTGTTGCACCAGCAGTGGTCTGAACAAGTGTAGTAGCAGTAGCATCCACCGGGTTGGATAGCCAGCTAGCGGCAGGGATGAACGCCACCATTGACGCGACAGTGATACCGCCGGTCGTCCACCCGAATGTCGGGGAAGTATCAGACGCACCCAGAACCCGCCAGGCCAGCCAAGTGTTAAACGGGGTCGCATTAGCGTTCGCGTCACTGGTACTGATGAAAGTCCAGGTACCGGTACCTCCGGTCTGGGAAACTGTCTGAGCGGAACCCAATGTTAGCCCGGTAGCGATCAGCAGATCACCGGTTGCCGGGTTAGCTGTCGTCCAGCCGGTGTAAAGCGGTGACCAGGCGGAAGAGTTGACGTGACCGGAAGAATAGGCCAGGCTGCCACGCAACGTAGCCATTAGTGATTACTCAGAAATGCTCAGGTTGAAGCCGACGTTAGCAGCGGTGGAAATAGAGTTAGCGCCAGCCTCATAAGTGAAAATAATTGTTCCCTGACCAGGGCTTGCGTTCAGTTCAAAACCAGGTGTGAACCATTCACCCCAGTTCGCGCCAGCAGTAAGAGGAAGAGTTTGCTCCCATAGGGTTACACCCATAGCGGAAGCGGTACCGGTTGCGTTAGCCAACGTGGAATAATAAAACACGGCTGCTGCTGCGGTAGTGGACTGGCCGACAGGCTGAGCTGTTCCGGTACCAGCGTTAACCCCAGGAGTGTAGGTAACAGCGGCACCAGTGAGACGGCGAAGCCGGAATGTGATAGTTCCGTTCGCTGGGTATGATGCGGATACACCAGAAATCATGCCTACACGGATAGCGGAAATGTTATATTCACCAGCGGTACCCAATATGCCGATGGGGTATTCAATCGCCGGGTTGGTGGAGCCGATAAGGATACCGGTTCCAATGTTCGCTGTAACGTCGTATACGCGGCCTATTGCCACACAGTCTCCTTCTTATAATGCCGGATTAAATAAATGGTCCGGCATTAGCCGGGAGTGTTAAATTTAATGATTGTTTTCACATCGTTGATCATGCGGGTTTTCCGCCACTGATAGTAGGCGTCCCGGTCGGTTAGGGTTTTTTCACCGGACTCTTTTGAAGTCTGGTCACCTTTCCACACATGATCAACTTTGATGACACGGCAATGCCGCAAACAGCCGAGCGCCCGCCCAATATCCGCCCACACATTATCAACATACCAATGCGACAAACTAGGTTCACACATCCAGCCCAATGCTTTGACAATGTTACTGGACATGACAACAGCTTCAGGGATATCTTCCCGTGTCCCATCCCACGGGTATGAGAATCCTGTACCGCCCATGTCGTTGATAGCGCGGATAAGAGCCTTATCCCAGCCGGGGGTGATGGGAACATGGTCGTCCCCGAATGAGGCTAGATACTGGTATTCACCTGCTCGTCTTACAGCAATTTCGTTCGTCCACTCAGTAAGGCCCTTACGCGAGCCGACCTCCAGAATGTCACCATCCCGGCCCGCCTCGTCCATCACATAATGGTACTGCTGAAGTTCAGGATCATCATCGTCCACGCATACATACAGGTCAGTGGACAGAGATGTTTTGCGGATAGAATCTAGTAGTCTCGCTATGTTCTTCGGACGGCCTCTCGACGGAACTATTACCAGCAGGTCGCCCACTTATTTCACCTTTCACCCAGGCCCGCAGGAATGCTTCACGGTGATGGAGATTATCCCAGTCGAATTCACCGCTGTCAAGAAGCTGCTGAAGTTTCTGATGCATGAATGACACCTAGCCCATATTCACCGGGGACATCTTCCCATGACAATCCCATTGCCTTACAATATGCGTTCAAAGCCTGTCTTACTGGAGGGGTTTCTGTTCCATCCCCAGGGTTCAATGTCATGAAACCATCACGAAGATACAAGTTCGTATCATGAAACAAAGCAACCCCATCAGGGGTAAGTCTCGGCATATACGCATGTAGTTCATGCAGCGTATGCTCATATTCATGGGATGTGTCGATGAACAGCACATCCACTTGCGTGGGGAACTGTTCCTGAACCACTGGGTCCATATCATCCCCGTGAACGAAAGTCCAGTACTTATTAGGACTCCACTTCGCCATACCTTTCGGGTCTTTATCAGCTTTCAGAATATCATTCGACCACACATGCCCGTTTGTTTTCTCTGCGGCGGCGAGAAAAGCGAGAGTGGAGTTTCCTTTACGGGTACCTAGCTCCAGCACTTGCACATTTTCATATGAGACAGCGCAGGTATGTATGTATTGCAAGTATTCCTGAATGTCACTATGCCGGGACAGTTTATCCTGATAGGCGTTATACAAGGTGGAAATAACCCTGCGATGTTCTGTGCTGTAGGTACGGGTTAGAGGCATATGCGGTCTTCAATGGTTTTCAGCGCAGGAATCATGTACTGATTAAACACGTGGTCTATATCGTAATTCATTGCGAACTCACGGGCTTGTTTCTGCGGAAGAGTCCCGTTACTGCGGGCATAGTAAGCTGTATCATACGCCTGGATAATGTCTTCAATGTCGGGACGTGTCCACCAGGATGCGTGACCGTTCGTCCAGAATGGGGTTCCACTGACAATCCATCCGGCACCGCACAATTCACTGGTCGCACTCGCATCTGTGGTGATAACAGGTATCCCGCAGGCTTGCGCTTCGATCAATGGCAGCCCGAATCCTTCACCGTAGCTGCACATGGATAGAACATCCAGTCCCCGGTACCAGGGAACCATTTGCTCATCAGTGATCATACCTGTACCGTAACTGTATGAATCAGGCCATACAACAGCTTCCGTAACCCCTAGCTGTGCGGCCATTTTATGCAAGTTCAGTCCCCCGTTAACAACAGGGGTGGTGTGGAGGGAAAAAACACTATCCGGGTGACGGCGATGAAAATCAGCGAACGCCACCATTTGCTCCGCGAAACCTTTACGTTGCGGGTCCCGGTTCATCGCGCACATGCCGATAACGAAAGTTTCAGGTCCCAGAATTTGCGGGACAGTATCACGGTAAGAGAACGGGTCACCGGGACAGTAAATGTTAGTGTCTACAGCATGCGGGACATAGAGAGGTTCAGCACCTTCGTTACACAACGCTTTGTAACCGAACTGGGAAATCGCGATGGGGAGAGCCTGGGATTCCCGGAGAACAGTAACATCCCCGTCCCCTACCGGGTTTGTGTCTACCGGGAAAAGCATCGCCAGGTTAATCTGAGCAAGAGATGAAGCTGATTTTATCAGCCCGAACGGGTCAGCGAGAACGATTGTCAGATCAGCCCCGAAATATTCATGATTATTCAGGATGATATCGTTCCCAGATGGGTCGCTCGCTGCACCGATAACGGGGATACCATCATATTCGAGAATACTTGCCCCGAAACTATACGGGGCGGCGATAGCGACAACTTCATGTTCGGTTTTATTGATGCGGGAGACGAATAGGCGGGTCACTTTCCCGTAACCACTGTTGTTCCATGGCGCGTTAAATTCGAGTGCCAAACGATTCGCACTCTAAACCACCTCCTTTAGGAGATGGCGGACGCGCGCCTCCCCCTCGTAGTGTCCGAGGGCATATTTACGCCAGCGCCCGTGTTTTGAATCCCAGCCCGCAAGAGTTTCGCATCCACATTTACATGCCGGTTCCTGGCCGGCTTGCTGCCGGGCTGTTATGATCCCACGCCAGCGACTTCCACCTGTCTCATCGTAACGATTATGGCAAAGCTTGCAAAGTTCGCGGTAATCCTCACGATTGCGTGTATAGCTACGTCCTTTAATTAGGGCGTATTCAGTTTTGCGGGTATCGTCACCGCATTCATCACAATAACCGGACTTTGGAAAATATTTTCGCAGGTAAGTGTGGATGGCTGTATAGCCTGCATCGGCTTTGAGTGCGTTCATGTTACCAAAAGGACCACTCATTCGCCACTCCGGACATAAATGTGGTATTAACTGATATATACCATGTTAATTCATACGTGTCAAGCGCTATGCGGGTAAAGCGCTGTCGCCGCTACATATGCCCAGCTAATAATTGAGATTTCCCTGGGATGTGCAGCGACAGCACGTCTATATTATATCTCAGTGTACTCTTCTCTGAGAAGTACCTCCGGGGATAGCCGCCATCTCCATTGCCCGCAATTACAAACCCAGGCGCAGAAAGGGATATTCTCCCCGTTTGATCTGATGTTCATTTTCACATCCATGCATACAGTCCAGACATGAACATGGTTACCGTTCCATCCCACAAGGCCCTCCCTCGCAACAGGAATTTTTCGCTTTACAATGCGGACAGAGCCATCGGCTAGCTTCTGGGTTGAACTCCTTCCCGCAGTTCCAGCATTCAATCACTTACTGATCGTCTTCCCCATGATGGTTTGCAGGGTGACGATCACAAGCTGCATAGCTTGTGCTTCATTGAAACCAGCTTGTATGGACGCAGCGTACAGTTCATACATGGCTTTCAGGGCTTCACCCAGACCGGCCGGCAGGAATGGGTCATCCGGCATCTTAGGCATTGTCATCCTCGTTAAATAGGTCTTCTGGCCATAGTACACTATCCCGGTACATTTCCTCAGGCCAGTATTCCACTTCGATGAGGGAACTGTTTGGGTGGAAACATTTCCTTTTCACCCTGGGGCAAGCACGTTTATGCAACCCGCCGCAATCTTCACAGACAGTTTCCCCTGCTATTTCCCCCCGGAACACTGCCAGCAGGTGTGCTTTAACTTCGTCGCTGAACATTATTTCTCCAGGTGAACAGGAAAACATCATCGTAATGGTCACCGTCGTGGGTGCCGTCAGGTTTAAGCTCAATGGTGCAGTGCGCGTACACCCTGCCTACTTCCGTCATCCACGGTGATCGTTCCCCGCATTTTTCAGGCTTTTCCTCATCCACGGGGCCTCTAGATTTTCCTGCCAGTAAACCAGTTTTTACCAGTATACACTTCAAACCCGGCTCTGTTTTTACCCAGCGACATTGCTTCCCGCAGGTACACTTCCGGTGATTTGAAGCATTGCGGGCATTTTTTTTCCCTCGCCGGGTAGTTTTCCCCGCATTTCCCGCAGGTAGCGTAATAGGCGTCAGCCCATCTGGAGCCTCTGGGCCGGTCTGATTTGATTTCAATCATTGGGAGAACTTCATGCCCGCAGGACCGGCATCGTTTGTCTTTTTTCTCATGCACGTCCGCGCCGCAATGAGTGCAGGTGGTGAAACCGTACGCTTCTTTCATGGACCCTTGCCAGGCGTCCCGGAATTCAAGGATCGTCCACACAAATGCGTCCGCACGGTCATCATGCATGGATGACCGGTCGTCGTCTTCTGTCATGGCACAAAGCTGGTTGATAAGTTTTTCGAAACGGCGAACCCCGGCCACATCAGTGCCAACC
>Ga0364909_10342_pt1 | contig 11694 bp, 10 predicted proteins | sample SorcelJu500001C3_3_FD_206966 | JGI IMG/M metagenome (GOLD analysis project Ga0364909, IMG submission 206966) | Enriched cells from Trout Bog Lake Hypolimnion, Wisconsin, USA - BchlTB.June25.5000.01.C3 | ecosystem: Environmental > Aquatic > Freshwater > Lake > Hypolimnion/Profundal zone | place... | reverse complement strand
CAACTCATCACCGCATCCCTGCCAAATTGCATGGGTGTCAGATTCCACACCCAACCAAGGAGACTTCCCCATGGCCACAATCACCCTGAAAGGCAATGCAATAGAAACTATCGGCGCCCTCCCTGCCAAGGCATCCGCTGCCCCGGCATTCACCCTGGTGAAGTCCGACCTCTCCGAGGTGACCCTTGCCAACTATAAAGGCAAACGGGCTGTGCTCAATATTTTCCCCAGCATCGACACCTCGGTTTGCGCCGCTTCGGTGCGCCACTTCAACAAGGTTGCCGGGGAATTGGCAAATACCGTGGTTCTTTGTATTTCCGCGGACCTGCCTTTTGCTCACAGCCGCTTCTGCGAGACCGATGGCCTCAAGAATGTGGAAACGCTCTCGGTGTTCCGCTCTCCGGCCTTTGGCAAGGAGTATGGGGTAACGATCACCTCCGGCCCCATCAAAGGTCTGCTGGCCAGGGCCATTGTCATCATTGATGCCGACGGTAAAGTCCTTTACACCGAGCAAGTTCCGGAGATAACCCAGGAGCCAGATTACGACGCTGCTCTCGCCGTTCTCAAATAACTGCTGTTTCCAAGACCGCTCCGGCCTACCGTAAAACTTGGCCGAAGCGGTCTTGGGTCTTGTTGCCTTTCCCCTGCGGCTTTCCCGGATTCCCTCTTGTCGAATGCAGTAAATTCGCATATCGACGTTGACAGCATTGCTATTTTTTTTTAGCTTGCTTATCAATGGCTCTGGAAAACGGAAAGGCTTCTCTGCATGGATCGGCAAGCACCTTTCGATTGCCTGAGTCCTTGCTTCCGTATCGGGAACTGATCGACGCTATATCCGCTCAATCCGCGGCCAACTCAAATTTTTGGCCCGAAGAGGAGCGTCCATTGTCCCCTGTTTCGTCGAGACCTTGGTCGCGCCCAGAACATCCATTTTCAAATGCCCTGACTGATAGAGCTGCCGCTCGACCGGCTCAACCTTGCAACTGTCGAGCCGCAGAACATAACGAGGAGAATAAAGCATGAGCCAGGACATGAAGACCACTCCGCTCCACGGTTGGCATGCTCAGAAAAATGCTAATATGGCCGCATTCGGTGGCTATGAGATGCCGCTGTGGTATCCTTCCGGGGCCAAGGCCGAGCACCTGGCGGTGATCACCGGCGCCGGCCTGTTCGATACCAGTCACATGGCGGTGCTCACCCTGCACGGCCCCACCGTCCGGGCCCTCCTCCAGCGCTGCTTTTCCAAGGATCTGGAGCGCTGTCTCGGCCCCAAGAAAACCCCGCTGATCGCCGGCCGCTGCGCCTATGGGGTTTTTCTCAATAGTGCAGCCGGGGTGATTGATGACGCGATTGTCTACCAGTGCGGCGATCAGGATTACATGATCGTGGTTAATGCCTCCATGGGTGGACCGATCGCGGCGCATCTGCGGCAGCACAACAGGGAAGAGCCGGCTGCGGTAATCCATGATCTCACCGATAAGGTCGGCAAAATGGATATCCAGGGCCCTGCTGCAGCCCGCATTTTGGGGCGTATCCTCAATAATCCGGCTGGTGTTTTTGAAAAGATGATCTATTTCTCCTTCAAGGGCACCTTTGATCCCCAAAACCTGCCGGGCGGGCCGGTTGAGCTGATCGATTCCACCCCGGTGATGGTCTCCCGGACCGGCTACACCGGAGAATTCGGCTTTGAACTCTTTGTGGCCCCTGAATATATCGAAAAATTGTGGCACCTGCTGTTATCAGCCGGCGAGGCGGAATCCATCCTCCCCTGCGGGCTCGCCTCCCGGGACTCGTTGCGCGCCGGAGCCGGCCTGCCGCTTTCCCATCAGGACATCGGCCCCTGGGTTTTCAGCTGCAACCCCTGGACGTTTGTCCTGCCCTGGGACGAAGCAGGCACCACCTTTACCAAGGAGTTCCTAGGCGCCCCTGCTCTTCAGGCCACGGACACGCCACCTTGTACCTTGCCCTTCGCCGGATTTGACCCCCGCAAGATCACCATCAGCGATAAAAGCCTGGTGACCGACTTGAACGGTACCCCTCTCGGCTCCATCCTCACCTGCACCACCGACATGGCCATCGACCGGGTCGGCGCCACCATTGTCAGCCTGGCCAGCCCTGCAGCTTCCGGTCGCCCCGAATCGTTTGTGCCCCGCGGCCTCTGCTGCGGCTTTGTTCGGGTCGAGCGCCTGCTGCCTGCAGGCACCGAAGTTTTGCTTACCGATGGCAAACGCAAGCTGAAGGTGGAAATCCGCGACGACATCCGGCCGGACCGCACCGCCCGCAAACCCATGCAGAGTATGCTCTAATCACACCTATCAAGGAGAACCAGTAATGAAAGAAGTAGAGGAATTGAACCTGCCGGACGGTCTCGGATACACCGACGACCATGAATGGGCACAGATTACCGGGGCGACCGTACGCATCGGCGTCAGCGACTATGCCCAGGATCAGCTGGGGGACATCGTCTTTGTCGAATTGCCGGCCATCGGCGACACCTTTGCCAAAGGCGATGAATTCGGCACCCTGGAATCGGTCAAGGCGGTCTCCGAACTCTACATGCCCATGTCCGGCACGGTGATGGCGGTCAACACCGCGCTGACAGATGCTCCGGAACTGATCAACCAGGATCCTTATGCCGCCTGGATCATCGAAATTACGCCCTCCGCCAGCAGCGAATACGCCCAGTTGCATACGGCGGCCAGCTATCTCGACCTCCTCAAAGGATAAGCACATGCGCTATCTGCCCCATACCCCCGAAGAAATCGCCTCCATGCTGGCGACCATCGGCAAGGAAAGCCTGGAGGGCCTCTTTGACACCGTCCCCACTGACTGCCGCATGACCACCCCCTGGTCGCTGCCTGCTCCAAAAAGTGAATGGGAGCTGGACGACCACCTGCGGGAACTGGCTGGGACCATGCGGGCGGGTACCGACGCCAAGGTCCTGGTGGGCGCCGGCAGTTATCACCACCACATCCCGGAGACCGTGCGTAGCCTGGCCGGCCGTTCCGAATTCTCCACGGCCTACACCCCCTACCAGCCGGAAATGGCGCAAGGGACATTGCAAGGCATCTTCGAGTACCAGACCCTGACCGCCCGCCTGCTCGGCATGGATGTGGTCAACGCCTCGATGTACGATGGTGCCTCGGCCCTGGCTGAGGCCCTGCTCATGGGCTTGCGGATCGCCAAGAAAAAAAAGAAGGTGGCAATTTCCAAGGCGATCCATCCCCATTACCGGGCTGTGGTCCGGGCCTATCTCCGGCCTACGGCCTATGAGGTGGTGGAACTGGACTATCTCGAAAACGGCCGCACGGATCTGAGCGGGATGGCGGATCTTGAGGATATCGCCGCCGTGGCCCTGCAGTCGCCCAATTTTTTCGGAGTGATCGAGGATCTCGAGGCCGCGAGCGTTGCCATCCATGCCATGGATGCCCTGTGCATCGCCTGTTTCACCGAGCCCCTGGCCTACGGCCTCCTCAAGAATCCGGGGCAGTGCGGTGCGGATATCGTCTGCGGCGAAGGCCAGAGTTTCGGCATTTCCCGTTCCTTCGGTGGACCGGGGCTGGGGATGTTCGGCTGCCGGGAAGCTTTCACCCGCAACCTGCCGGGGCGTCTGGTCGGCGAGACCAAGGATCTGGAGGGCCGCCGCGGCTATGTGCTGACGCTCGCCACCCGCGAGCAACACATCCGCCGGGAAAAAGCGACCTCCAACATCTGCTCCAATCAGGGTCTCTGCGCCATGACCGCCGGGATCTACATGGCCTCCCTGGGGGGCACCGGCATTCGCCAGTTGTCCCGTCTCAACTACGACAAGACCCAATATCTCAAGGAGGCCCTCATCAGGGCCGGTGCCAGAATCCCCTTTGCCGGCCCGGTTTTCAATGAATTCGTGGTCGAATTTCCGCGCGATTTCGGGCCCGTCTCCGAACGGCTGCTGGCGAAAAACATCGTTGCCGGCCTGGAGTTGGGTGCGCTCTATCCTGAACTTGCGGGTCGTTACCTCTTCTGCGTCACCGAGACGATCACCAAACAGACCATGGACACCATTGCTGCGGAGGTACGGGCATGAATGAGAAGCTAGGCACCGGCGGGCTGATACTCAACGAGCCCCTGCTGTGGCACAAGGGCAAGAAAGGACGGATAGGGATGTCGATTCCCGCAAGCGATGTGCCCGCCGCCGCTATCGCCGAGGAGCTTTTGGGCAATGGTGTCGATTTTCCGGATTTGAGCGAGGTCGACGTGGTCCGCCACTACACCCGGCTCTCCCAATGGAATTTCGGGGTGGATACCGGCATGTACCCGCTTGGTTCCTGCACCATGAAATACAATCCCAAGACCAATGAACGCCAGGCGGCAACCCCTGAGATAGCAGGCGCTCACCCGATGCTGGCCGATGCCCTCTGCCAGGGAACCTTGCAGATTCTGTACGAATTGCAGCAGTACCTGGCGACCATCACCGGCTTGGATGCGGTTTCCCTGCAGCCGGCCGCCGGCGCCCATGGCGAGTTGACCGGCATGCTGATCTTCCATGCCTGGCACAGGAGCCATGGCGCCCAGCGTCACAAAATCCTCATTCCTGACACCGCCCACGGCACCAACCCGGCCTCCGCCGCCCTCTGCGGCTACAAATCGGTGCCGATTCCGTCTGATGAACAGGGTATGCTCGACCCGGCTCTGGTGGCCGCGCTCATGGATGAGGACACCGCCGGGATCATGCTGACCAATCCCAACACGCTCGGCCTGTTTGAAGAACATATTCTCGAAATCGCTAAGATTGTTCATGCCAAGGGCGGTCTGGTCTACGGCGACGGGGCCAATATGAACGCGGTCCTGGGAGTGATCGATGCCAAGAAATGCGGCATCGATGTCCTCCACCTCAACCTTCACAAGACCTTTTCCACCCCCCATGGCGGCGGCGGTCCCGGCGCCGGCCCGGTCTGCGTTACCAGGGAGCTTGCTCCCTTCCTGCCCGTCCCCCGGGTCGTCAAGGAGGGCGCGATTTACCGGCTGGAGCACGACCGGCCGCAATCCGTGGGCCGGATCCATGGCTTCCACGGCAACTTCGGCATTCTGGTGCGGGCCTACAGCTACATCCTCACCATGGGCGAGGCGGGCTTGAAAAAGGCCAGCCAGCTGGCGGTGCTCAATGCCAATTACATCAAGGAGCAACTGAAGACCGTCCTCCATCTCCCCTATGACCGTCCCTGCATGCACGAGTGCGTCTTTTCCGATCTCTGGCAGCAGGAATACAAGATCAGCACCGTGGACATGGCCAAGCGGCTGATCGACTGCGGCTACCATCCACCGACCATCTATTTTCCCCTGATCGTCCATGGGGCGATGATGATCGAGCCGACAGAGACCGAGTGTAAAGACGATATCGACCAATTTATCGACACCGTTAAAACCATGGTCCAGGAGGCGGCGGAGCAGCCCGAACTGTTGCGCCAGGCTCCTCAACGGACCAAGGTGCGGCGATTGGACGAGGTTCAGGCGGCCCGCTGTCCCTGTCTGATCGGTCCCACCGGGGATGACCAATAGGATTTCGGTGTTGGCGGGAGCACCCGAAACCACCGAGACCACAGCGGCCTTCTGTGCCCTCGGGCTGATGGCCTATTGCGATGCCTATGCCCTGCAGGTTGATCTGACCGCGCGTCGCCATCAGGGGGTGCTCAAGAACGATCTCTTCCTTGCGGTCGAACACCCGCCGGTGTTCACCCTGGGACGCCGGGGCGGCAGAGAACACCTGGGGGTAAGCGAGGCCTTTCTTGCCAGCCGCAACATCGCCCTGGTCCCCATTGAACGGGGCGGCGAAATCACTTATCACGGGCCGGGGCAGTTGGTGCTTTATCCGATCTTCAGCCTGCGCCGGGCCCGGTTATCGGTGCGTGAATATGTCTATCGGCTGGAAGAAGTGATGCGGCGTATCGCCGCCGATTTCGGAGTCGTCGCCACCCGCGATGCCCGCAACCACGGCGTCTGGGTGGGGAACAACAAGATGGGCAGCATCGGTATTGCCATCCGCCACGGGATCGCTTTCCATGGCTTGGCCCTCAATGTCAACAACGACCTGGAACCCTTCGAATGGATCAATCCCTGTGGCCTCAGCGGTATCTCCATGACCTCGCTGGCCAAAGAACGCGGGTCCCTGTGTCCGATGCCGACGCTTTATTCACGGTTACAACATCATCTGGCCACGCTTTTTGACATGCACATACAGACATGGTCAGCCGCAGTACTGCTCGCTGATTTCCCTGCCACCTGCCTATGACCACACCACCAAAAACGGGCAAACCCCGGTGGCTGCGGCGCAAGTTGCCCACTGGACCGGGGTACGAGCGCATTCGCCACCTGATCAAGGACCAGCACCTGGCCACAGTCTGCCAGGAGGCCATGTGTCCCAATCAATTCGAGTGTTTTGCTCAAGGAACAGCGACCTTCATGATCCTCGGGGAGCAGTGCAGCCGCAACTGCCGCTTTTGTGCGGTCGGTCATGGCACCCCAGGTCCGCCGGACCCGGAGGAACCGGAGCGGGTCGCCGAAGCAGTCCGCACCATGGGCCTGCGTTATAGCGTCATCACCTCGGTAACCCGCGATGATCTGGATGATGGCGGGGCGGCCCATTTTGCGGCGACGATCAAGGCTATCCGGGCGCAGAATCCGCAAACCCTGATCGAGGTGCTGATACCTGATCTCCAGGGGGATGTGGAGGCGCTGGCCAGAGTGCTCGCCGCCGGCCCGGATGTTCTCAACCATAATCTTGAAACCGTGGAACGACTCTACCCGAAGGTCCGGCCCGAGGCAGGCTATCAGCGCAGCCTCGGGATCCTGCGGCAAAGCAAGGTCTTGGCGCCCGGCACGGTGACCAAATCCGGGATTATGGTCGGGCTGGGAGAAACCGAAGGCGAGCTGAACCGCCTCTTTGTCGATCTGCAGCAGACGGGTTGCGATGTTCTCACCATTGGCCAATATCTGCAACCCTCCAAGGCGCATCTCCCGGTGGAGCGATACCTCCCGCCCGAGGAATTTGCAGACATGGCACATAAGGCCCTGGCTCAGGGATTCAGGGCGGTGGCTGCCGATCCCTTTGTCCGCAGCTCCTATCAGGCGGAAGCCCTGTATCGGCAAGCGACGATTGTGACTGAGCGCAGCTGACCCCGCGGCATTGGGCGCTCGCCGGGTTGCGCACTCCACGCCGCGGGTGAGGAGTGTTGACACAAACAAAAGAATGCAGCATTATAGACATCCACTACTGCCTCCGCCACCACAGATCACCCAGGAAGCACCTTGATCGTGGACCATGGGCAGACCGACCTCCGAGACCGCATGCTGAACAGAAAGAGCACAATCCTCCAACTGGGCCAGTTCCTCGCCCTTTTCGCCAGCCTGCTGATCGCTGCCCAGATTGGTTTTATCCTCTATCAGGGCACTCCCTTTTGTCTCAACGGGGGATGCAAGGTGGTGGAACAATTGACCAGGGTTTCACCCCTGGTTTTCAATCTGGTGGGATTGGGGTTTTTCCAGGTTATTTTTTGGGGATTGCGGGCAGCGCGAAATGACCTGCGCCACCTGCCGCAGTTCGTCAAAACCCTGCTCCTCGCCGGTTTGGCTGTTGAGGCGGTCCTGATCAGTTTCCAATACCTGGTGGCACAGGCGTTCTGCGCCTACTGCCTGGGCATTCTTGCCTTTATTTTTGTCCTTAACCTGCTGATCGGCTTCAAGCAAACCATCCTGGGGCTGTTTCTGTTTACAGTCGTGGCCCTGGCCTTTGCCAGCCTGGAGACCAGCCAGCCTAAGACTAACGAACAAGCCTTCACTGCCGGCATCTTTGCCAGTCGGCCGGGAGCGACCAAGCAACCCGAAAGTTTTCTGTTTTACTCCTCCACCTGCCCCCATTGCGAAAAAGTCATCGCAGCCTTGAAAAACAATGGGCGGCCCACTCTGCATTTCAACCCCATCGATCAGGTCAACCACCTGGAGTTTCCCGGAATTGTTCGTCACGCCCGATACTCGCCCGCGGCCAACAGGGCCCTGCTCACCGCACTCGGGATTGAAGAAATTCCGGTGCTGATGACAAAAACGCCCGAAGGCCTGTCGGTTCTCCGTGGGGAAACCGCCATTCTTGCCTACTTCGACAAGACCAATAGCGCTGAGCCTGCAGGACAATCCGGCTCTTCGGCAACACCTGCCGCACCGCCTGCCATCCCGGGAGTCGAGAACAAAGAAGGGTGTGCGGTCGCCACAGATTGTAGCAGCGGCGGCGTCTCCCCCCGCCCGCCTGGGCGATAATTTTCTGCCCTCCCGCTTCGTCTCAGTGGCCAGAGGCCAGGGCCTGCTGCAGATCCCAGAACAAATCTTCGCTATCCTCCAGCCCCACGCTTAAGCGGACAAGATCCTCCGTCACCCCCGACTGACGCATCTCCTCGCTGCTGAGCTGGCTGTGGGTGGTACTTGCCGGGTGGATGGCAAGGCTTTTGACGTCACCGACATTGGCGACGTGGCTGAACAGTTGCAGACTGTCGATAAACTTCTGCCCCGCCTCCCGACCGCCCTTGATGCCAAAGGTGACAATCGCCCCCGCACCCCGGGGAAGATATTTTTGTGCCCGCTGGTAACTGGGATGGCTGACCAGGCCGGGATAGGAAACCCAGGCAACCCGCGCATGCGTCTGCAAAAATTCCGCAACCCTCTGGGCATTGCGCACATGACGCTCCATACGCAGGCTGAGGGTCTCGATCCCCTGCACGGTCAACCAGCTGTTAAAGGGCGAGGCAGCAACGCCGATATCCCGCAACCCCTGGACGCGTGCCTTGAGAATTAACGCCGGCGGCCCGAGGGAACTGTACACCAAGCCATGATAGGAGGGATCGGGTTCGGTAAAATTGGCGAACCGGCCGCTGCTCCAGTCGAAATTGCCTGCATCCACCAGCAGGCCTCCCAAACAGGTGCCGTGGCCATTGAGGAATTTGGTGGTGCTGTGGGTGATGATGTTGGCTCCCCACTCGATCGGCCGGCAGAGATAGGGGGTTGCCAGGGTGTTGTCAATCACCAGGGGCAGCTGATGCGCCTTGGCAATGGCGGCCACCTCCTCAAAGGGAAAGAGGGCCAGGCCAGGATTGCCCAAGGTCTCTCCGTAGAGGAGTTTGGTATTGGGTTGGATTGCCCGGAGAAAAGAGTCCGGCTCATTGGGGTCGGCGAAACTTACCGTGATGCCCAGGCGCGGCAAGGTATAACGCAACTGATTATACGTGCCGCCGTACAATTGACTGCTGCTGACGATATGGTCGCCGTTTGCGCAAAGGGTGAGAAAGGCCAGAATCTGGGCGCCATGGCCGCTGCTCGCCGCCAGCCCGCCAATCCCGCCCTCGAGATCGGCTACCCGTTGTTCAAGGACATCAGTGGTCGGATTCATGATCCGGGTGTAGATATTGCCAAACTCCTTGAGGGCAAAGAGGTCAGCCGCGTGCTGGCTACTTTTGAAAAGATAGGAGGTCGTCTGATACAGGGGCACCGCCCGGCTGCCGGTCGTCGGATCAACGGTTTGTCCGGCGTGGAGCTGACGGGTGGTAAAACCGAACTGGCGCTGCGATGTAGTCATGAAACCTCCTCCTCAAAGGGGATGTGCAAGAAACACTTGAGCCGGCAGCACGGAGGCAGTTTGAGAGAGAAAGTTCGTTGCCAGTTGACGGTGTTACATTATTCTCCTCCGAGCGGCGGCCACCGCGAACAACCGTAACCTTGGTTAAAAGTATACATTATTTCCATCCCGTTCACGAATTTCTTGTTATCCGGCCAAGCGAATAGTGCCTTTTCCCTTTTGCCGAGACCGAAAACTCTGGATCACCTGGAGAGACGGGGCGTCAGTAATCGGGTCGATGCAGGTCGAATTTCTTCATCCGATAACCCATCTGCCGCTGAGTCAAGCCTAGTTCACGGGCGGCCCGGGACTGCACCCAGCCGTTACGGGTCAAGGCGGACTCAACCTGCTCCCGTTCCAGATCCCGCAAGGATTTTCTGGAAGAAGCCGGACCATTGACCGATTTCGGCTGAGGCACCACGGATTCGAGAGCCGGCGGGATCTGTCTGGATTCCGGCTTGATCATGTATTCGGGCAGGTCCTCAACCCGCAGGATCTCGTCAAAGGCGAGAATCACCAACCGTTCCACCAGGTTCTGGAGTTCACGCACATTCCCCGGCCAATCATAGCCGGTGAGAAAATCAAGAAAATCGCGGGACATCCGCAACGTCTTGTTATTCCGTTTATTGCTTGACCGGAGGAAATGATCGAGAAGGAGAGGGATATCATCCCGTCGTTTCCGTAACGGCGGGAGGTGTAAAGGAACCACATTAAGACGGTAATACAGATCATTGCGAAACAGTCCCTGCGCAACCGCCTGCTCGAGGTTGACATTGGTGGCGGCAATGATCCGCACATCGACACTCTGGGTTCTCGAAGCCCCGAGGCGTTCAAACTGCTGTTCCTGGAGCACCCGCAACAATTTCGCCTGGAGCAGTAACGGCAACTCGCCAATCTCATCAAGGAAGATGGTTCCCCCGTCGGCCTGTTCAAAACGGCCGACCCGAGCCACCTCGGCCCCGGTAAACGCCCCTTTTTCATGGCCAAACAGCTCGCTTTCCAGCAAATTTTCAGGAAGCGCGGCACAGTTCACCTTGATGAACGGCCTGTCTTTTCGTGGACTGGCGTCATGGACCGCCCTGGCGACCAACTCCTTGCCGGTGCCGGATTCGCCCAGAAGCAAAACCGTGGCCGAGGAGAGGGCAACCCGTTCAATGCTCCAGTACACCTCCTGCATGGCCTTGGACTGACCGATAATCTGGTGACGGTGATGGCGTCCGTGTAATTTTTCCTTGAGGCTGAGATTCTCGCGAACCAGCAGCTCCCGATCCTGGCGTATTGCCCGGTGCAGATTGAGGAATTGGGCGATCAGCGTGGCCAGAACCGTGAGGAAACGAACATCCTCTTCAAAGGAAATTTCCGAACCGAACAACCGGTCGACACTGAGCACGCCGACCGTCTTTCCGGAAAGGATGACCGGGACTCCAATAAAGGAAATCGTCTCCTTGGAAATCTTGGCGCGGGATCCGGTTCGATTGAGAAACAGCGGCTCACTGTGCACGTCGGGCACCACAAAAGGGGAGGCCGTTGAAAAGACCTGGCCGTAAATTCCCTCGTCGAGCCCATAGACGCCGCGTTGTTCTTCCTCCACGCTCAAACCATAGGATGCCCTGATAGTGAGATACGCGCCGGATTCATCAAGCAACCCCAAGGTTGCCCGTTCCATGCGGAGGGTATCATTCAACACTTTGAGAATTGAGGCCAGCGCCGTATCCAAATGAACAGCGGAGCCGATAAGATTGATGATGTTATAGAGGGCCTGCAACTCAAGCGCTGAAGTCATGGTGGGTTTGGACGACCCAACCAGGACTGCGTCTTTTTCCTTATGTTTCAACATACCGTACCTCTCGAGAGTATTTTTGCGCACACCTCTCGTTCAAGCAAAAAACGTTCCCAGATGGAATTTTTCACAATACCCCCGGTTTCTCCGCTGGTATTGCCTGTTACTTTAACATCTTATGCCATTCCCCGCAAACCCGTGGCATTCATGGCACGCATTGAAAATAGTATTCAAAATTGTAAGTAGTCGCTGGATTTCCTGACACAAATGCACAGGAAAA
>Ga0364909_10341_pt1 | contig 11806 bp, 6 predicted proteins | sample SorcelJu500001C3_3_FD_206966 | JGI IMG/M metagenome (GOLD analysis project Ga0364909, IMG submission 206966) | Enriched cells from Trout Bog Lake Hypolimnion, Wisconsin, USA - BchlTB.June25.5000.01.C3 | ecosystem: Environmental > Aquatic > Freshwater > Lake > Hypolimnion/Profundal zone | place... | reverse complement strand
TGCTCATGTGCCAGTAAGGATTGCTGAGTTTCATTCATAGCCACTATGAAGAATGATGCTGGACCGATTTTAGCAGCCAATCATACGGGGACAACCTGGGGACAGACGCGGACAGAAAAGCCCTGATACCATACCCTCCTCCACTCAACTCGGCAGTCGGCATAGGCTGGGTTGGGTCGGTGGTGGGTGAAATTTGAGGTGCCAATTTAGGTAAAGAATTTATTTAGTAAAAACGGGGAGAAAGCATACAGCGAGCAGTTGGGTGGTGGTTGGGTGACAGTGCCAGCGACGCCATAAAATCACATCAACTCCTCGAAAATACTCAGCTTTCGATTTGGCGTTCCTCTAACTGGTAGTAGGGGTGCATTTTGACCCCCTTGAAATCCTGGTCATGGATGACTTGCAGATGTTTGAGCAACTGGGGATCGGCGAGGTGTAGCGAAGGGAGGGGATGATCGATCCGTTCCGAGCGGATGGTCGTGGACCACTCCAGGATAGTGTCGAACTGCTCCGGGCGGGTGGCAATCGAGCACCGATTGTTCAATGCCGCTACGATCCATGGAGGACAGGAGAGCCGATACCGTACCGTCGAGATAAGCCTTGATGTTCCCCTCTTTTTCCAGAGCCAGAATGGCAGCGGCGGCGATAGGGTCGGGAAAGGCATGGGAATGAATATCGATGATTCCGGCCATGGATACTTCTCTGTATATTGGTGGAGCCTCACATCTCGGAGGCCGAGGTTTCCATATATCAAAAGAACGGAAGAGCTACCATGATTGTTTTAGGCGTCGCCATATTGGGGAGGTGTTGGGGGGGAGAAACCAATACTGATGGTGCGAGTGTAAGGGCGGTCAAGAGGGTCGTAATATTGATACTATCACCCTGGCACAGGTCTACGAACGACTCGGCGCCTTGGAGATTTTGCTTAATTGTTTAGATAAAGTCGAGACCAACCGGTTGGGCATTTTCCAGTAGTATAGCTCACTAACTCATTAACCAAATTTTATATCCCACGTTGAGATTCATCAACAAGACAATTCCGAAGCTTGTCTTTTTGTTCATCATCCAACTCTTCAAATTTCATAGCGAAACCGTCACCGTTAACCCTCACAATGCGAGATTTTATATGAAAGTTATCCACATTTCGTTCTTGCTTAACACTCTCGAAGTCTATTCTGAGAATAATTTCATCATTAACTTTCTTCTGGATACCATCTGACAATATACAACAACCACTTGTTGATATATTTACTATACTTCCAGACTCTATATTATTATTTAATTCGTATTCAATGGGTAGATTGTTTATGTAAAATCGTATTCCATTACGTCTTATCGAGCTCTCGAGTTTTTTCTCAGCTTGCTCAAGTGAAGAAACATAAATTGGGCGATATCCACATATGATCGATGAATAATTTATTATTTGCCGATAAAGAAGGCTCTTTCTATTGACAATACGTACAATTTCTCCAACGTTATTAGATATCAGATAATTCATAATTTTTCTAAATTCTTAAATACCAGCCAGGTGGATCAATTTGCATCCTGAAAAATCTGATATGACATCAAAACCACGATTCATATCAGCAACGCCAAATCTTGTATCAATGTAAAGGCTCTCCATCTCTTTTCTTGAAACGCTACCGGTAAATGAAAAATACAATCTGTTTTTTGAAATTTCGGCCTTTACTTTTGATTTCATTAGCAATAATTAGATAATTATATTAGTGAGATCGAAACACTTGGCACATGGGAGCTACCACTCCCTCAATCAGGTATCAAAGTGTTTTTTTAAATACATAAACAGTCCGAGGCTTCCAAATATCGAAAAAAAAACGGAAGAGCAACCATGATTGTTTTCAGCGTATTCATCTGTTCGAAGAAGAATTGAGGTCTATATCAATACTGATGGTGCCAGTGCTTAAACCACTTACTTGTCGATTGCAAAAACGGCCTCCTCCACACCTTTAATTGGCAACAGCACGGTGAAGGTTGCGCCTTCACCTGGTTGGCTCTCAACTTGAATTTTTCCCTGATGTTTCTTCACTATTCCGTAACTGACCGGTAAACCCAGGCCGGTTCCCTTAACTTCTGCTTTAGTGGTGAAGAAAGGTCGGAAAATATGCTCCATATCCTCAGGCTTAATACCAACTCCGGTATCTTTAATCGAGACGGCCACTTCGTCTTCTTGCTGATAGGTGCTGACCGTAATCTTTCCGCCATCGAGACTGCAGGAATCAGCCGCATTGGCTAAAAGGTTCAGGAAAACCTGTTTTATTTGGTCCGGAACCGCCATAATCTGCGGCAATTCCTCGGAATAGAAGCGTTCCACGGATATCCGTCTTCCATTAAAGTCGCTCTTTTGAAGAAGCAGGATGGCGTCGAGGGACGCATGCACATCCATAAACGTTTTCTTGCCCGAAGAAGGGCGGTTGAAATCTTGGAGACTGCGGATCAAATCCTTGATCCGGTCACTCTCACCAATTGCCGCTTCCAATAATTCCCTATCCTCTTCTTCCAATATAGCTCTTTTCTTCAAACCTTTAAGAGTGGAGAGGATGCCTTGTAATGGATTGTTGAACTCATGGGCGATGGAAGCGGATAATTTACCAATAGCCGAGAGCTTTTCCGCATGGAGATACTGTTCCTGCGTTTCTTGAAGTTCGCGGGTTCGGAGCTCAACCTTACGCTCTAGCTCGTTATTCATTGCTTGGATCTGTTCTTCAGCCCGTTTACGTTCGGTGATGTCGTTAATAATCGAAAACAAGAGGGAGCTCCCCTGCACTTCTATTGGTGTTGAAGATACATCTACCCAACGAATTTCTCCTGAAGCAATACGATGGGGAAATACGAAATGGTCCCTTTGCTTCTCGATGACTGCCCACCGTTCTGTGATCACGGCTTCAGGAGGCAACTGATTGAGTTCTTCGATATTAAGATTGCGTAATTTTTCACGTGTGTAGCCGTAGAAGTTGGCGGCGGCAACATTGGCGTCCACGATGATGCCACTATTCGGTTCGATCAGGAGCATGATCGCATTATTATGTTCGAACATATTACGAAAACGCTCCTCACTCTTACGCAGCGATTCCATAATGGTGTCCCGTTCAGTTAGCGAACGAGCCAGCTTGATATTGCTGTAACTTAAATTCGAAAGGATGTCGGCAAGTTGTATAAAGAATGACATGCCGGTGTTCAGAACTTCCTTGCTTAGTTTTGGCACAGCTTCGAGGGAGGCAATGTATTGTTGTTCATAGAACCCATACTTTTTCGCTTGCGACCGAAAGAGCTTGTAGTTCAGCGGCTCATCCTCAAAGAAGAATTGCCCCGTGAAGAGGTTGCCGAACTTTCGACCGCCGATCATAACCGGTGTCGCCACGTTCAATATGTTGTTCTTGCACTTGTAAATCTTGTATTCACCATGGGGCACACCTTCTGACAAGAACATATCGCTTTCGATACAGTTTTTGCAAGTTTCAGGATTAATACGATGGAATTTCGTACAGATATCCTGCCACCCCACACTGACCAACACCTTGCCCTGGAGATCGATCAGGGACATCGGCATGTCGGTCAATGCATAAAAATCATTCATGAGAGACTGGATTGGCGGGGCATCGACAATGTCGGCAAGATCAAGTTTGCCGATGTCTCCTTCAGGTGAAATAATGTTCTCCAGTTTACGCCGCAGTTTCTGCTCTGCGTTGTGTTTGTAGAACGCCATCTCGATCTGGACGCGTAGATCGTGCTCGTTAAACGGCTTAAGAATGCATCCGAGCGCTCCCACCTGTTTCGCTGACTCGACCGTCGACGCGTCGGCATGAGCGGTCAGAAACAGTACCGGCAGATTGCACTCGCGATGGATCACTTGTGCCGCTGTAATGCCGCCCTCAGCTCCCGCCAAGTGGATGTCCATCAACACCAATGCCGGTCGCTGATTGCGGGCAATCTCGATTGCTTCTTCACCGGTCGAGGCCGTGCCAACCACGTCGTAGCCCAATTGTCGGACCTTAGCAGCAAGGTCTTCAGCTACGATGGCTTCGTCTTCAACGATCAAGATAGAGAGGTTGCTCATGATTTATCAGTTCAAGGGGAAGGTAACTAAGAAGAATTTTGTGCCGGTTCCGGGTGCGCCCGGAGGAACGAAAGCGAGACTGTTACACCGAAGCTCAGGGCATCGATTTATCCTTGTATCAATCATCATCCCTATGTTTTTCGAAGCATTCAGGGCAGCAACCATGCGAAACGGCAGTTCCGTTCTTGTGTGCAAGAAACTCTTCCATTTGCATCCATATTCCCTTGCCCGGTTCTGAGCCCATGTCATCCCTGATATTCTTGCAGTATACGCAGACCGGGAGAATTCCTTCCAAGCGTTTTATATACAGTAGAGTCGATTCGAGTTGAGCAATCTTTTCCTCTAATTCTTGTAGTACTAGTTCGAGACGATGGTTTTTTTCGGTGAGTTCGCGGTCCAGCGTATGTCGGTTTAATGCCATTCTCAAGGTGGCCGCCAGTTCCCGTTCAGGTACGGGTTTGATGAGATATCCATAAGGCGCGGTAATCTTGGCCTGCTCAAGCAAGGGGTCATGAGAGAAACTGGTCAGGAAAACGATAGGTACAGTTGATGTCTGGTTTATAGTTTCGGCGGCGGTTATACCATTCATGGTTCCGGCCAATTCGATATCCATGAGCACCAAGTTAACGTTGTTTTCCGCCAGAAAGGCAATTGCTTTTTCCCCAGAAGCAAGAGGCCCAGCCACAGTATAGCCCATGAGAGAAATCATTCTCTGTAGTTGCATGGTTAGGATTGCATCATCCTCGACAATAAGGATAGTTGCATTAAGCATAAAGTGTTTTCCTGGCTTGGAGTGACGACGATTCTCTTTGTCCTCCGAGACAACTCCTCTCTCTATTATGCTCTGGTGCATACACTGTAATGGAAGCCACGTTTTTCATGGTTGACCTAGATTTAAGGCTTTATAGATAGCGAATTCGCAACCCTGAGCTTTTCTGGTTCTTTTTTTTACATCTATAGTGGCGCTCGGATATATAAGTATTCATATAGCCAGACTATGTCATTACTGGAAGAATACCAGGACAATACTTACATGAATTCGGTATTATGGCGGGGCACAGAGAAAGCGAACGCCCTCTGAATGATTAATTTAAAAACTTGGAATTAAGATAGGTCCTGAGGTTGATCTTTTTATTGTTCAGACCAAGTTTTTTGCGAAGATTATTGCGGTGTGACTCTACGGTTCGAGCCGAGAGGTCGAGTAATACCATGAGTTCCTTGGTGGATTTACCAAGTCGGATAAAATTGGCCAGCTGAATCTCTCTAGTCGTAAGTTTCAATAATTGCGATTCTAGATTTCTGGCAAAGGGATGAGCCAAGTTATAGGTTGTTGTTTCCAGGAGTCCGACCAATTCCAAGGTGTTGGTTGTTAATGGTTGCTGTTTCAGCATATCTACTATGCTCAGAATATTGGAACGTAAATTTGAAACCACCCTCTCCTGGATATCCGTTTCAGTTTTGTGCGCATAATCAAGCATCATGGCAAGGGTTGTATTTGTTTTTTCAAGGGCGGCAGTTCGTTCCAGTACTTTCCTCTCCAAATCACCATGCATTTCCAGCAACTCTTTTTCGGTCCGCTTGCGTTCGGTAATATCTTCCAGTATCCAAATAGTTCCCTTGGACAAGTCATTCGGCTCGACAGCCTTGCCATTATATTTTATCCAGATAGGTGTGCCATCACGTCGTATTAACTTTTGCTCAGTTTCATATAAATGGCCCAATAAAAGGGTCGGGTAAGCCTCCCTACCCAATTGCTCATATGCTTCTTGTGTTGGATACAGTTTTCGGGTGGTATGCCCTTCCAGTTCCTTTTTTGAATATTGGAACAAGTCGACAGTCTTCCGATTTACCCACAACTGCTTTCTGTCTACCATCATGGAAATTCCGACATTGGCAGTTTCAAGAATCGTTTGTTGCTCCCGCATTATTTTTTGCTGGTTCTCTTCAGCTAGCTTACGATCGGTAATGTCACTCACGCTCCCTATTCGTGCAAGGGGGTGCCCTTTCGCATCACGTACAATGGTTAATCGATCATGAAACCACCAATACTGACCATCTTTGTGTCTGAAACGGTATTCCAAGTGAAATGGCTTTTCAGCTAATTCTGACATGGCATTTGAAAGGACCCGTTCAATTTCGGGAAGATCATCGATATGTATCAGCCCTAATACTGCTTCAATAGGCAGCGTCATCATCTCTTCCGTTGTGTAGCCGGATAGCCGAGCGAAAACAGGGCTTAAATAATCATAGGTGTCAGTTTGTAAATTGCGTTTGTAAGATGCATCAAGTGAGTGTTCCAACACCTCACGGAAACGTGCTTCACTTATCCGCAATACATCTTGCTCGCGCTTATCGGCTTCGCTCTCCCTCAAAGCCTTCTCAGCATTTTTTCGATCAGTGATGTCATGGATGATGGAATAAAGATAACTCTTCCCAGCCATCTCAATTTTATTACTGAATACCTCAACCTCGCAGATCGAGCCGTCCGCTTTTCGGTGACAGAATTCAAACCTAAGCCTTTTGCATTTTAGAGCATTTTCCATTTCAGCTTTTACGGTATCAACTGGCAAGGTATTGATATCATCAATGGACATTTTTTTGAGTATTTCTTTCGGCCACCCATAAAATAAAACTGCTGCGTTATTGGCGTCAACTATATGTCCCGTATCCGCATCAAGGACGAGTTTGACTGCCGAGTGGTTTTCAAATAATATTCTGAAACGATCATTACTCTCCTTGAGTGCGGCCTCCATCAAGTGGCGATTTTGGGCTTCGCTTTTCTCCAAGGCAATTCGGGTTTCCTTCAATTTGCGGTCAAGGTCGTGACGATGCAGGGACATAGTAATCGTCGCGGTGAGTTCACGTTCAGAAGTTGGTTTAATAAGATAGCCATAAGGGGCAGCAACCTTGGCCTGTTCAAGGAGAGATTCATTGGAAAAACCAGTCAGAAAGACGACAGGAATATCCGATATCCGGTTTATGGTTTCAGCGGCGGTTATACCATTCATAGTGCCCGCCAGTTCGATATCCATGAGCACTAGGTCAACGCTGTTTTCCGCCAAGAAAGCTATTGCCACTTCTCCTGAGGCAAAAGGCCCAGCAACCGTGTAGCCCATGAGGGATATCATTCTTCGCAGGTTCATAGCCAGAATGGCATCATCCTCGACGATGAGAATAGTGGCATTACGCATACGGTTTTCCCCCATCCTGGAGTGAAAAGGTAAGTGTAAACCGGGTTCCACCAATTCCATCAATCTCGTATCGTCCACCAAGCTGATGTTGACCGAGCATCTGGACCAGGGAAAGGCCCAAGGAAGTTGTCGTGTTCAGGTCAAATTCAGGAGGCAACCCCACACCGTTATCCGCCACGGACAGGGTGAAGGTGTCGTGGTCATGGTGCAGGGTAACCAGAATACAATTCCCTTCTCCATTTCGTTCCGTAGGAAAAGCGTACTTGAGTGCGTTGATGATGAGTTCATTGACGATCATGCCACAAGGGACCGCCAGATCGAGCGGCATCTCGATTCCTTGAGCCTCGATCTCACAGCGGATGTGGGGGGAACCGAAGGAAGTGCGCAGATGGGAGATGAGTGATTGTAGGTACTCTTGGAAATCGATCTTAGAGAGGGACTCGGAGCGGTAGAGCTTTTCGTGCACGAGACTCATGGCGCGAATTCTAGAACTCAGGTCGGTCATGACAGTCTGGGTCTGCGGATCACCCATTGCCTGACGCTGGAGGTCAAGGAGCCCGATAATGGCCGCCATGTTGTTTTTTACCCGGTGATGTACTTCCCGCATCAGTACTTCTTTTTCGGCCAGTAAGACCTGCAGGGCTTCTTCAGCCTGTTTGCGTTCGGTAACATCGTGGGCGATGCCCAGCACACCTATTAACGAGCCCTCAGCATCATACATAGGCGTCTTGATGGTATCAAAGAGGCCCCGATAGCCGGTATCGGCAAAGATCAGCCACTCCTCGTTGCTGCAGGGCACGCCCGCTGCCAGGGCCTTACGGTCATTTTCTCGAAAGTGATCAGCCAATTTTTTGCTGACAAAGTCGTAATCGGTCTTGCCGACAACGTCCTTTTTCGCTCCACCGAAGAAGCACTCGAATTTGACATTACAATCAAGGTAGACTCCGGTCGGGTCTTTCAGCCAGACGAGGTCTGGGATGGTTTGCACCAGGGTACGCAGGCTGACTTCGCTTTTTTTCAGCTTCCGCTCCATATCTTTGATTGTGGTCACATTACGTGCCGATCCCACCGTGCCGATCATCCTGCCTTTGTCATCCAGAAACGGAGCCTTGTGCACATCAAGAAAGAGAAATTTTCCCTGAACATTTCCATGCTCATCGAACTGCTGCGGTGTGCCGGCGTCCAGGGTCAGGACATCCGTATCCTGGCAGATTTCGCCGAAGGTGTGCCATTCGGGATTATCAGGGTGACGTGTTCGTTCGCGTTCGGCAAAAAACATATCCATTTTCCCAATCGGTTCATCAGTGCCTGTGGCATTAAGCAGATCTCGACACATTGCTTCGTTGGCAAATGTATAACGACCTTCCAGGTCCTTTGCCCAGATCATATCGGGGACGTTATCGCACAACATGCGCATCAAACTATATGCAGAGCGAGACTTTCTCAGACTTTCATTAAGCTGCTGCTCCATTCGTTTGCGTTCAGTAATGTCATGAAATATCACCACGAGATCGTTTTTTAATGTGCCAGGTGATGATGCTGCGGCGACCACTACGGTTTTATTCGTAAGATCTTTGCATCTGATGGTTACCTCAAAAGGAGTGAAAGACTCTCCCGTCTGCTTTGCCGTTTCAAGGTGTACCTGCCACGTTCCCGTGATCTCTTGCTGATATGCTGGGTTGGGGTATGCTTGAGACCACCAGTCCATCAGCGTTGGAATATCTTCCAGGGTATACCCAAAGGTTTTAACAAACTCTGGATTCACATAGGTAATATTTTGCTGTTCATCATATATTCCCACCGGTACCGGTGAAGCATTCAGGATAGATCGATACCGACTCTCACTTTCTCTGAGAGCTTTTCCCTGTTGGGCTAATGAATTCAGCAAGTCATTAAAGCTGCCAATAAGTTGACCGATTTCATCCTGCCTGAAGATGGGCAGCGGCTGTGGCTGTTTGCTTGAAGCCACCATGGTAACTAAAGCGGTGACGGTATCAAGCATCGGCGCAAGCAGTCTTCTCAGCATCCACCAGGTCAGACTTCCAGCCAACACAGTCATCATGACCGTAGCCAGCAAAAGGGGTTTTTGAATTTTGTAGATTGGAGCGAAAGCTTCTGCGGTGGGCAACGTGACTGCTATATACCAGCCTGCCGCTGGTATCTTCACCATAGAAGCTAGTACTTCTAAACCTAATGGATTAACAAGAATCATAGAGCCTTCATAGCCAGCAATATTTTGGTCGATGAGCGGATTTATGCCAGCATCAGGCAGCTGTTGCATGATTCGACTTTTATCGGTAGCCGTGACAACTAAACGGTATTGCGGCGCCACAAGCAAGTAACCGCCCGTTTTGCCGTATTGGTTATCAGTAAGCTTGTCCAGAAAATTGGCCTTGCCCAGATCAACCACTCCAGCCAATGCACCGATCACGTTATCTTGGGCATCATAAATGGGAACCGTCATGACGAAAGATGGGCTTTTAATCATGGCACCGACGACTGGTCTACCGACCGTAGATTTTCCCTCTTTAAGAGCTGCAGAGATGTGATCTCTATTCATGAAGTTGACACCTATTCGACCTATCGAGTACGGAATAGACGCAGTCGCTGTGCCGTCGATTTGCGTAATGAAAGTACCCCCATTAAACATTTCCTGAAGGACTGGCTTGCTTTCCAAGAGGTTCTGTGACTTCGTCGAATTTCCCAGGATAGCCGGGCTAACACCTCCGGCAACTTTTTTTAAACCTGTAAATCGGTCGTCTAGTTCCTGATTGACCTGTGAGGCAACTATCGAAGCCGTCGTGAATTGCTGCTCGCTCAAAAGTTGATGCATGTCCTGTTGCAACACCCGACTGGCATAAAACGCCAGCGACCAGATGCTGACCAGAAAAATGGTGGAAGTAAGAATGGTCAGCTTTGTTTTGAGTGACCAAAAATTTTTGATATTAAGATTCATAAAAATATCCTTAGCGGGCTGACGCCGGAGGGAATACAGCATGTTGGGCAACCTGTCGATGATCGCTAGGTTATTTGGCCACGGTTAATTTCAACCTATAGATCACGAAAACTATCAATGATTTCATAACAGATCAGGGTGATTGTTCCACACAAACCTTAGGTTGCCTAAGCATAAACCTCTCCATGTTTCAAGCCAGCTGCCCGTTTTGAGTTACAGATGGATTTGATTTGAGTTTTTGGGCCGGTAATAAAAAATAATGGAGAAGGATGTTCGGGTTTGATGATTTTATATATTAGCCGGGTACCCGTCGCATTGACACAGTACTCGGCATGGCACCCCCCCGCCATGAGGTTACGACATTGACGGAGGGAGCCAACCCACCAACCCACCGACCCACCAGCCAGGCAAAGCCAAGCAAGCGGGGCAGCAAGGGTCTCGAAAGATAAACAAGAAAGATAAGGGATGGACAAAAAAGACGCCGTCGTTGGCAATCAGAGAGCCGAACTGCTACGCCCGTACTAGGGAGTCATCGGTGTAGCAAAAGCATGTTGATGTAAGACATGGGGAAGTCGTAGCAACCAACCAACCCACCCGGTAGCCAAGGATGCAGTCTAGCTATTCGAGAGATAGAGATAGAGCCAAGCAAGGGGATCCGGACCAGTTTGCTAAAGGCAGTGGGCTTCGATATTCCGTGCCCAATCCCCTGTCCTGTGAATGTATTTAACAAGGTGAGTGAGCAGGCACGCCTTTTCGTGAAGGAACCTGTTTATGCTCCTTGTCAGCTCGGCAGCGGACATTTCCGAATTGAGATATTTAACTGAAGTAAAAAAAGCGATTGAGGCTAATAGGTCTTTTTCCTTAAGGGAATCTTGAAATTTAGCTCATTAAGCCCCGGCAGCACTCACCGGTATTTTTTTACACAAAGAACATGCTTTTTTAGCAATTAATCCTATCGGTTTTGTGCCGTTGCACCTTCTGCCATGCGTCCGATGGCATTCTTTTGCCATTTTGTCGTTCTCTGGGCGCACTTTACCTGCTGGCAGCCAGAAGCATCCCCATCCGGTCAAGGTTGTACGCCAAGTTGCGCAAACCGATTTTCACTCGGGCTCGGGCTATACCGATCGTGCGCAACAGCAAATTACCTGCTCTCTGGGCCTGCACACCGAAGATGTGCTCGATCCGCGAACGAATCCTGGACCTGATCTTGTTGCCTTCCTGTTCTCTTGGCGTCAATGGACGATGACGGCTCCCCTTGCGCTGGATGTGTTCGCGAAAGCCTTCTTTCGCCAGTCGTTCCAGCCTATCCGCCAATCGATAAGCCGAATCCGCCCACACGTCCTTGCTCGTGTTTTCGGAAAGGATCTGCTCAAACACTTGGCTGTCATGCTGGGCCGCGTCCGTCACCGCATAGCCTCGAGTACGGACTCAACCTCGGGGCCGTTGATTTCATCTCTAAACCGATCAGTCCCCAGATTGTGCTGGCGCGACTGCGTACCCACTTGCAAAACCGGGAATATCAGAAAATTTTAGAAGACAAAGCTGGTTGGCTGGAAATTGAGGTGCAAAAGAAGCTGACCCGAA
>Ga0364909_10334_pt1 | contig 11813 bp, 10 predicted proteins | sample SorcelJu500001C3_3_FD_206966 | JGI IMG/M metagenome (GOLD analysis project Ga0364909, IMG submission 206966) | Enriched cells from Trout Bog Lake Hypolimnion, Wisconsin, USA - BchlTB.June25.5000.01.C3 | ecosystem: Environmental > Aquatic > Freshwater > Lake > Hypolimnion/Profundal zone | place... | reverse complement strand
GGTACCAGCAGCGGGATAACGAGAGCGTTGAAGATGACCGCCGACAGGATAGCACTGTAGGGACTGGTCAGGTGCATCACGTTCAGTGCCCCCAGTTGCGGGTAGATGGAAAGGAGCGCCGCCGGGATGATGGCAAAGTACTTGGCAATGTCGTTGGAGATGCTGAAGGTGGTCAGGTTGCCGCGGGTCATCAGAATTTGTTTGCCGATCTCGACGATATCAAGCAGTTTGGTCGGATTGCTGTCCAGATCGATGATGTTGGCGGCCTCCCGGGCCGATTGGGTACCGGTGTTCATGGCCACCGCCACGTCGGCCTGGGCCAGGGCCGGGGCATCGTTGGTGCCATCGCCGGTCATGGCCACCATGAAGCCGGCCTCCTGGTTCTCGCGGATCAGGCGCAGCTTGTCTTCCGGTTTGGCCTGGGCGAGGAAATCGTCGACCTGGGCCTCGGCGGCGATGGCGGCGGCGGTGAGCGGATTGTCGCCGGTGATCATCACCGTCTTGATGCCCATGCTCCTCAGTTGCTGGAAACGTTCCTGGATACCGCTTTTTATAATGTCCTTGAGGTTGATGACCCCCAGAACTTCCGTCCCCCGGCAGACCACCAGCGGTGTCGCCCCGGCATGGGCGATGGCGTTGACCTTCCCTTCGAGGTCCGTGGGTACGCCGCCGCCCTGCTTGCCGACAAAGGTGGCGATGGAATCGGCGGCGCCTTTGCGGTAGATCACGCCATCGACATCGACCCCGGAAAGCCGGGTGTCGGCACTGAAAGGAATCACTTTTGCGCTTGCGGGCAACGCTTCCAGCAACCCTCTTTGCTGCTCGTTGGCCAGGGTCACCACGCTCCGTCCCTCCGGAGTCTCATCGCTGAGCGAGGCCATCAACGCGGCTTCGGCCAGCTCCCGCTCCGAGTGTCCTCCCACTGGCACAAAGGCGACCGCCTGCCGATTGCCGTGGGTAATGGTCCCGGTTTTATCCAGCAGCAGCACATTGACGTCGCCGGCCGCTTCGATGGCCCTACCGGAAAGGGCAATGACATTTTTTTGAAAGAGGCGGTCCATGCCGGCGATGCCGATAGCGGGCAAGAGGGCGGCAATGGTGGTGGGCGCCAGGCAGACGAACAGGGCCACCAGGATGGTGAGTGAAACCGGGCTGCCCTGGCCGGCGCTAGCGACGCTGTAGATGGAAAGCGGACTGATGTTGGCGCAAACCAGGAGAAAGACCAGGGTGAGCGCGATCAGCAACACTTCCAGGGCAACTTCGTTGGGGGTCTTGCGGCGTTTGGCGCCTTCGATCCGGGAGATCATTCGATCAAGGAAGGTCTCGCCAGGATTGGCGGTGATCTTGATGATGATGGCGCTGGCCGTGACCGTAGTGCCGCCGGTCACCGCGCTGCGGTCGCCTCCCGACTCGCGTACCACCGGGGCCGATTCGCCGGTCACCGCTGCCTCGTTGACCAGTGCGGCACCGGCCACGACCTCGCCGTCGCCGGCAATCAGCTCGCCCGCCTCCACGAGGATGTAGTCGTCCTTGCGGAGTTCGCTGGCTCCGACCGTGGTCTGGGGGCTCGCAAAATTAGGGGTGGTAAGCCGTTTGGCAGTGACATCCGAGCGCGATTTGCGCAAACTGGCTGCCCGGGCTTTACCGCGGCCCTCGGCCAAGGCCTCGGCAAAGGTGGCAAAGAGGACCGTCAGCCAGAGCCAGGCCGAGACAAAGCCGGTAAACCAGACCGGCTCGTGATTGGCGCCGGTGAGTGAGAGAATGAAGGTCACCAGGGTGATGCAGCTGGCGATTTCAACGGCCAGCATGACCGGATTGCGCCACAGGGAGCGTGGGTCAAGTTTTTTCAGGGATTCGAGCAGCGCGCATTGCAGCAGTTCCCGGTCAAAGGCTGATTTGGGTTGGGGGATATGTTTTGCCATGGCGTCAGTTGCCTCCCAGCATGGTCAGATGTTCAACGATCGGTCCCAGCGCAAGGGCTGGAAAAAAAGTGAGGGCGCCGACGATGAGAATGACCAGGGTCAGCCAGAGGGCGAACGGGGCCTTGTCGGTGGGCAGGGTGCCGAGGCTGGGCGGCACATATTTTTTGCTTGCGAGGGAGCCGGCCATGGCCAGGATGGCCACTGCCGGCACGTAGCGCCCGATCAACATGGCCAGCGAACCGAGAACATTATAGAAGGGGATGTTGGCGTTTAAGCCCGCAAAAGCGCTGCCATTATTGTTAGCCATGGAGGCGAAGGCATAGAACACTTCAGTGAGGCCGTGGGCGCCGGAATTGGCCATGGCGGCCACTGCCGAGGGGGTGACCATGGCCACAGCGGAGAGGATCAACACCACGGCGCCGGCGCTGAGGATGGTGACGATCGACATCCACATCTCCGTTACTTCGATCTTCTTGCCCAGATACTCGGGCGTCCTGCCGATCATCAGGCCGGAGACAAAGACGGCGATGACGGCAAAGGCCAACATGGTGTACAGGCCCGAACCCACCCCGCCAAAGACGATCTCGCCCAGCAAGATGAGGGAAAGGGGGACCATGCCGCCGAGAGGGGTGAGCGAATCGTGCATGGCGGCGACCGCTCCGCAGGAGGTGCCGGTGGTGGCGACGGTAAAGAGGCTAGTGGCGGCGAGACCGAAGCGTACCTCCTTGCCTTCCATATTGCCGCCCTCGAGCCCAAGGTGGGTTAGTTGCGGGGTGGAACTGGTCTCAGCCCATTGGAGGACGCCAAAGGCGATCGCCAGGAGCAGCAGCATGACTGCCAGCAGTGTCCATCCCTGCCGAGTATTGCCGACCATGATGCCGAAGGTGTGGGTGAGGCCGGCCGGAATCAACAGGATGAGCAGGAGCTCCAGCATGTGGGAGAGCGGGGTCGGGTTCTCAAAGGGATGGGCCGAGTTGGCGTTGAAGAAGCCGCCGCCGTTGGTGCCCAGTTCTTTGATCGCCTCCTGGGAAGCGACCGGTCCCATGGGGATGCTGACCTCTTTGACGATCACCTTGTCGGTCAATGGCTTGCCGGTTGCATCGAGGCGCGGTTGACCGGTAGCGTTCACTTGCGGTTTGTCATAGCTGGTGGCCTGGAGCAGGGGCACGGTCTTGTAGGGGCTGAAGTTTTGGATCACGCCCTGGGAGACCAGGATGAGGGCGGCGACCAAGGACAGCGGCAGCAGAATGTAGAGGGTGCCGCGGCTCATATCGACCCAGAAGTTGCCGAGAAGCACGGTCTTGCGTCGCGTGAAACCCCGGATCAGAGCAATGACCAGGGCCATGCCGGTGGCGGCGGAGACGAAGTTATGCACCCCCAGTCCCACCATCTGGGTGAAGTAGCTGGCTGCTGTCTCACCGCTATAGGCCTGCCAGTTGGTGTTGGTGATGAAACTGATTGCGGTGTTGAGCGCCAGTTGCCAGGTGAAGGCAGGCAGGCCCTGCGGGTTCAGGGGCAGCAGATGCTGCAGGAGCAGCATGGCGAAGAGCGCTGCAAATCCTGCAAGGTTGAAGAGGAGCATGGCGACGGCATAGCGCTGCCAGCCCATCTCCTCATTCCTGTCCACTCCGCAGAGCCGGTAGAGCACGTGCTCGCAGGGACCAAGGAATACGGAGAACAGGGTCCGCTCGCCCTGATAGACCTTGGCCATGTAGGTGCCCATCGGTTTGATGAGGAGAAGTAAAACTACAAAAAAGAGGGTGAGTTGCTGCCAATCTGCAATGTCCATCGCGAACTCCTGAACAGCGGTTCTACTAAGTTTGGGGGTTCTGGCCAGTCGAATCATGGGGCCAGGGAGGCATGGAGCATTTTCACGGCATTGCCTTTCCTCCTCTTTTATAACATGTTCGACATCAAGATAATGTCAAGATGTCTGGCAAAGGAATCAAGGAGTTATCAAGATGGTGCGTGCAGACTGGCCTGAATTGCGGAGGTGGTGGCGTTGTGTGTACGGTTTTTGGTTGGAGCTGTCAGTTGTTCAACCCCTGGTACGACAGGCCGTCGAAAGTGAAATCCAGGACGAATCATAATATCAAACTGAAATTATAGATATTTTTTATGAAACGCAAGGAGAACATACCCCCTGAGAGCAAACAGCCTTCGTTGGAAAATATTTTACCAATTTTCCATGCAATTCTCCAGCAGGACACTGTTGGAAAAATCCTTGCGGCAGAATCTATCCGCCAAATAGCAGCATCTATTCAATGAGTAAATAAAGTTTTCCATTGAAAATAATTGCAGACGTATACATATTATTTCACTAGGTTTGGAGGAAAAATGAATTAATCCTTTTACCCTTAGGAGGAAGAATGAAAATCTTAATGGTGTTAATGGCGTCCTTGTTGTTGAGTATCAATGCGTTTGCTGCCGATGATGCAACGAACAAGGCAAGTTTTGAAAAAGAGTGTGCGGCTATGATTGCGCCTGGCGGCCCTTGCGGTGACGTTGTAGCTGGAGGGGGGGGGAGAAGGGGATGCGTCAGCAAACCTGAAAATTTTGAGAAAGCCACTCCAAGTTGCAAAGCAGTTATCGAAGAATGGCGGGGAATGCAGAAAAAATAATTGATCGGCCCATTAAGCTCGCGGATCAATAGCGGAAGAATCTGAATTTAGGGGTGATTTAATCACCCCTTTCTATTTTTCCAAGACTATCCTTTGACACAAACCAAAAATGAAGCACCGGGGGTAGGGGATTGCCGAATAAGTGCTGTCCATCATCCTGCCGTCCTCACCATATTCTCCACCGCCCCAGATGAACATCTTATTCCCGCAAGCTGTTTCCAATACCCATCTCATTGAAAGAATCATATAAAAGTTGCCCAATGTCAGCCTGGCCTCGGTCGTCTTCAAGCAGACGCTGGTTAATTTCCAGCTCGATACCGAGGTAGCCTTCGGTGCTGAAGCGACGACGCAGGGCCGTGGTATGGCCGTCCGAGGTGCCGCGGTAAGGATAATTCATCCGTATCGTCAGTCCTGCCCGCACTGCCCGCATCGCCGCCGCCAGTTGCCTGGCAAATTCCTTTTCCCGGTGGCGGCTCGGATCATAGAGGATACCAATATCATTAGGGCGAACCACCCCATCCAAAATCAGAGTAAAGGAATGCAGAGAGAGATGCAGCACTTCACCGTGCCGGACAAGCATTTGTTCCAGGGCCTGCAGGACGAGGGTGCGGAACGGATCATACCAGTCGGTGAATATCCGCTCCCTTTCCGATATAGGGAGGTTGCGGGAAAAGGAGGAAAAAATATGGGGATGATGGCGGGAGCGATTAAGATCGATCAGCAGTCGGCTGCACCTCCCGTAAAAAACCTCTTCGGCGAGAGCCTCTATCCTCCTGCCCACCTCAAGGGCGCCAATATCGTAGCCCCGGTGCGTCTTCAGGATATGAGAAGTTCCGGCAAAGAGCCCTGCATACGGATCGGGGACGGATGCCGAGGCATGTTCACAGCTTATTATCATGTTCATGGCAGATAAAGGCTATTTTGGTGCAGAGAAACAGCCAGTTTCCGATACAGGCTACGCAGATTTTCATGACAATAGTCGCCGTGTAACCCCCGCATGATTCTGGAAGCAAGGCAGCCTTCTCGAAGGATCAGTTCCAGGGCCTGCCGGCTTTCGTTATCAAACCTGTCACTGCATCTCACCAAGAGGCTTCTCCATATCTCTGCGACCTGCATAGTCTTGGCCCGCAGTCCAAGCAGAGCCAGGTAACTGGAATCCGTGACGATGGTTTCTTCACCGGTGCGAATGACGCCAAGAAAGAGTTCCCGCAGCATCTCGGTATCTGCCTGACCCTGCAGGGCGAAATCCGACCATTTCTCCGCAGTCAGCCCACGCAGGACCTCGATGATCATCCGGGCAATGCTGCAATCGGCCAAGGGACATTCCTGGATGTCGAGTATTCTGATCTCAATCGCACCTCGGTCGAAACGGGCGATGGCCCCGCGCGAATTAAGAAAATATTTATCCATGATTCCTGCTGGATCAAAAGGGTGAATGGCGGTCATGATCGGCGCAAAAATCTTTTCCTCATATTCCGCCTCGCTGAAGACAGCCTCGGGAACGAGGCGACCGGTCAAGATTGGCAGACGGTCCTGGTTGTGGAGGTAGACATTAAGCCGTGAGTCAAGCCAGCCGGTCGGGGCGCCGTTAAGGAGAGGGGAACTGGCGGTCAGCGCGGGCATCAGCGGCAACAGCAGGCGAATGGCGGTGTGCAGTCTGGCAAACTCTTCATCCCCGGTGAAGGGCAGGTTAAGATGGGTGCTTTGCAGATTGGCCCAGCCATGGCCGCGGCAGTCGAAGATGGTGTTGTAGAGTTCGTAGATTTCATGCGCGTCAAGCGGCCAAAGCACCATTTCCCGTATGGGGTCCATCCAGGGATGGGCCGCACCGGGCAGCAGCATGGCGTTGTGTCGGCCGAGGATCTTGTCGATCATCTCGATGTTGCGGTGAAAGTCTTGTGAGGTTTGAAGCAGGTTCTGGGCGGGGCCGTTGGTCTTCAACTCGATGACATGGGCTGTCAGCTCATTTGACCAGACGATCGGTCCGTTCTCCACAACTGAAACGTGGTGGCCGCTGAAATCATGAAAAAGGCGGTCGGCAATCGGCCGGATATCGAGGCTCTCTCGATCCACAATCATGTATTCAAGCTCAACACCCAATCCTGCAAACAGATGCAAGCCTGCAGGCCTGCTCATATTTCTCCTCCGGTGCGTTCGGCAATCCGCAGAAGAAAGGCATCAATCACCTTCTGGTAGATGCTATCTCCTTCCCCCAGATTTTCGGCACCATCGTCTATATTAGGATTCTCGTTGATCTCGATCACTATCGGACGGCAATCAACCAACTTGATATCGATACCATAGAGACCACGGCCGATGGTCTTGACCGATTGCCTGGCCACCTTGAGAACGGCCTCCGGCACATCTGCCAAGCGGGCGCCCTCAATGCCTCCGCAGATTTCTTTTTTTTTCTTGGCCTCCCAGTTGTAGATCTGCCAGTGATTCCTGGCCATCAGGTATTTGCAGGCAAAAAGCGGTTCGCCGTCAAGAATGCCGATCCGCCAGTCGAAGCTGGTAAAACAGTATTCCTGGGCGATGAGCAGTTTGGATTTGCTCAGCATGGTTTTGGTGATTTCCTCAAGTTCCTCCCTGGTCCCTGCCTTCTTCACCCCGAAAGAGAAGGTGGAATCAGGAAGTTTGAGGATACAGGGCAGGCTGAGGGTGGATTCAACCAAATGGCGGTTGCCCCGGTGTACGATCATGGTTTTCGGGGTAGGCACCCCCGCCGATTGCAGGAGTTCGGCGAGATATACCTTGTTGTTGATTTTGAGGATCGATTCAGGATAATCGAGCAGGGCAATGCCCTCACGCTGAGCATAGTGGGCAAACTGATAGGTCTCGTTATTGACATGGGTGTTCTGCCGGATGAAGAGGGCATCATACATCAACAACCGGCCGAAGTCCTTAGCCGAGATTACGTCCACTTCGAACCCAGCCTTCTCACCATAGGAGATAAATTTCTGGATGGCTTTTTTATTGGAGGGCGGTGCCGGATCATGCTCCTTGTAGAGGATAGCCAGGGAATATCTCCCAATATGTTTAGGCTTTATCTCAGAATCGTACCGATTTTTGGAGAAATATTCTTCGGCTCGCTGCAGGACAAAAGAGAAATGATTTTTGGGGATATCCTTTGTCGAGATGGTTTTGATACTCTGGATATACCAGTGGTGACCACGTATAAACTTGACCCGCAGAAAAGGAACCTGGAACATCCGGTACAAAAGATTACTGATATCGTCATATTTCTTGGCCATATTACGACCAAAATAGACGCTGAGGATGAATTCCTGCGAACGCAAGTCTTTGAGCCGGCGCTGGATAAGCCCGTCGAAGTCATCGGATAGCTGCTTGATCACAAAAGGTTTGTGTACATCAAGGATGTTGGCGACCGTCGGAATGGGCTTGTGGCCGCGGGCTTCGGCCAGCAAGGAGACGTAATAGCCCTTTGACTGATAACTGTACGATTTGCTGAGATTGAACACCCGGAGGTTTCTGACTTTGCACCAATCGGGATTGGTGAGATACTCGAGAGGTGAGGTAATTTTCAGATTAGCAGTTCCGATCTCCCAGGTTTCCGGATTATCGGCAACGATCAGTTTTTTCATTTTAATGCGCCGCTGGCTGCACAATGAGCAGGTTCGCATCATAGGTCATGCTGCCAAGAAGGATGGCGTAGATCAGCCGTTGCACCGGCATGGTATAGTACTGGGAACCACAGAGGGGATTACCGCTGTAGGGATCGGCGATTCTCACCAGGTTAGTGGGTATGTAGTCGGTCAACACCACGAAATGTCCCGAAGGTTCTCCTGTTATATCGTCGTAGTATGAGCGCTTCCCCCGATTGGTCTCCCGCATCGAATTATAGAGATAGGTGGCGCTGAGCCCGGTCAGAATGGGGATGGAGCGTTGCAGGGTATTTTCCAGCAGTTCAGGGCTCAGTTGATTGAAAATGATCCGGCCACCCTGGCGGAGAAAGGTGATATAGGCATGGCTGGCCTGAAGAAAACGCTTCTTTTTTTTGATCTCCTGCTGTTGTTCGAGCTTGTCGATCAGGATCGAGGAGTCGAGGCCATCCCAGGTAGGATCAAACATCTTCAAATTATAGGTGTAGATGGTAGCATCCATACCACGACGCAAGGCATCGATCCCAAGATAGACGGCAAGCGTTCCGCCGGTCTCAAGAGAACTGATATCAGCAATAAGCTGGGCGAGTTCAACGTCAAGATTATAGTATTGATAAACAGCATGCAATGAGGTCGGCCCGCAACTGGTATCATCGGGTTGGGGAAGGATGTTCAGTTCCATCGGCAGGTAGTTTCAATGAGGATCGATCTCTCGACAAATTATTTGCTGCCACAATTATAATAAAGAAGAGAAATTCAATTTGCTCATATTCTGTCAGAAATTTAGAAATACTGGGCGTGTTATCTGGGGTTTGGTCTCCTTGTGCTATTCATTTTCGTTCCCGTCTTGAACTGTTTATGCTCAATTTCAAAGAAAGAGACAATGTTGTAAAAAAATACATGTAATAGGTATTATTAATATCAATATAGTAAATGGAACGTAGTAGCTGGAACGGGACGGGCTGTACCCCACGATGGGGTTTGATATGATCCGTTTTTTGCCCATTTTTCCAGCAATTGCCTGCCGTTTCGTGGATCTTTTTGCATTTTTAAAACAATCTATGATAAATAATTGCATCGTATTAATTAGCATGCTATCAATTATACGATGGATATCCCTGACATTAGAATTGATAGCAGGACGCTTCTTTTACGCCTTACTTGTCTGACTCGTCGCTGGCGCCAAGTTCTGGATGCAGAATTTCAATTTTCTGGATTGACGGATGCCACTTGGCGGCCCCTCTTGCATCTCTATTTGCGCGGTGACGGTATTCGGCAAAAGGATTTGGCCGCATCGGTCGGTATCGAAGGCACATCCTTGGTCCGCCTCATCGACACTCTCGTGAGCAAAGGTCTGGTTGCGCGGTCTGAAGACAGCACTGACCGCCGTGCAAAATTGCTCTGTTTGACACCAGAGGGCAGATTGAGCGTCTCTTGTATTCGTGAAACTGTGGTTCAACTCGAGGGCGAGATTCTCGGCTCATTCAGCGATAGTGAGATTGCACTGTTCGGGCAATTCGTCATGCGCCTTGAATCCACTGTAACTGACATGCGAGAGCAAAGTAAGCGGTGAATTCCCCCAACCTGCCGCTCCTTCTTCGTCGTGAATGGCCAGACGTTATCCTTGCCGCACTAGCAGGTCCCCGACCGCTACCCGGATAAACCCGGATTGCAATCTTCCTCGATCTTCCGATGCGATCAGCTGGACAGTACCTCTTTGCGGGGTGCTCCGTTCGTCTAAAAAATACTGCCCCCTTGATAGGGTTATTTTTTATTCGGTTCGGGCATGGAAATGTTGAGTTCGAGGACCTCGCATTCGCCTTTTCGATCTACAGAAAGCTTGATCTGGTTTTCGTTGATATGAATATATTTTCTTACCACTTCGAGGATATCTTTCTGGAGACTCGGCAAAAAGTCGGGAGTTGACGGACGCCGCCGTTCGTGGGAAACGATAATTTGGAGGCGCTCTTTTGCTATCGAGGCAGAACTTGGCCGTTTAGATCGGAAAAAATCTAAAAATTTCATGTTATTGAGTTCTAAATAAGCGAGAGAGTAAGCTTCTTTTCGGAGCGTCCATAAAGCGGAAAGGACGTTCCTTGCCAAGAAACCGGTCCACCATGTCGAAATAGGCTTCACCTGCATCATTATCCTCAGTCAGGGTAACCGGTATGCCTGAATTGGAGGCAGCAAGTACCGACTTGGACTCGGGGACAACGCCAAGAAAAGGAATGGCGAGAATTTCGTGAACATCGTCGGCGCTGAGCATATCACCTTTATCGACCCGGATAGGATCATAACGGGTAATCACCAAGTGCTCTTTCACCGGTGAAAGATCCTGCTCAGCCCGGCGGGTCTTGCTGGCCAACATCCCGATAATTCGGTCCGAATCCCGCACTGATGATATCTCAGGGTTGGTTACAACCAAGGCTTCATCGGCGAAATACATGGCTGTCATCGCCCCTTTTTCGATGCCTGCTGGAGAATCGCAGACAATGTAGTCAAAGCTTTCCTGCAATGTCGAGATGACTGCACCGACGCCTTCCATTGACAGAGCATCTTTGTCGCGGGTCTGAGAAGCTGGTAGGATAAAAAGATTGCTTACTCGTTTATCCTTAATCAATGCTTGATTGAGGGAGCCTTCACCGTGAATAACATTGAGCAGATCGTAAACGACCCTTCGTTCACAGCCCATGATGAGATCGAGATTGCGTAAGCCTACATCAAAATCAATAACAACCGTTTTATATCCACGTATCGCCAAGCCCGCCGCAAAAGCGGCGCTGGTAGTTGTTTTTCCTACTCCGCCCTTGCCGGAGGTGACGACAATCACTTTTGCCAATTTTTGTTCCTCTTTTCTGGAAAAAATATCTTCAATCATAGTATTTAAAAGTAATTAGTTAAGCTATTGATAAATCACGTTGAGTAAGGATTAAACGAGCCGATAATCTCAAATTTCAAGCCACCGTCCTTACAAGAGATCATCACGCTTTGGTTGACAACAGCTTCGTCCAGTACTTCGTTTACCAAATATTCCCCCGCGATGGCAACTAGTTCCGGGTTGAATTGTAGGCTGAAGATTCGAGCGGTCGTCTCTCCGTTGATACCTGCCATGGCCCGGCCGCGGAGAGCACCATAAATATGTATGTTCCCTGCGGCAAGAACCTCTGCCCCGGCATTGACTGAAGAGAGGATGACCAAATCACCTTGAGGGGCGAACACCTGTTGCCCAGAGCGAACAGGGTGCGTTATCACTTTCGTTAGGGCGCCTGCGAGTGGATGGCTCTCAACGGTATTTGATGATTCCGGCTGATACTTTTCTTTCGGCGCCTCCGAACTGGCAGCCTGTTTGTCACTATAGGCTTCAACCATTTTCTCGGTCTTGATGGCCGGCAGCAGCCCCAGTCCAGCTTGAAGTACCCGTTCGGTTTCTCGCGCCACGTTACCACGAACTCCTACAGGAACCAACCCTAACCTGCGCAGGGTATCGACAAGGAAAAAGTAGTCCAGGGCCGCCTGCCCTTCCTCGTCCACCGCGCTTAGATCTATCAATACAGGGGCATTATTGAAGAAGGATCGTGCCTGCCCGATTTTTTTTTCCAGCTGTGGATAGAGCCGATCAGCATCGGTTCTTTTTATATGCAGCACGA